>Ga0207713_1000029_pt1 | contig 285054 bp, 257 predicted proteins | sample KBSS64metaG_FD_184404 | JGI IMG/M metagenome (GOLD analysis project Ga0207713, IMG submission 184404) | Switchgrass rhizosphere microbial communities from Kellogg Biological Station, Michigan, USA - KBS S6-4 metaG (SPAdes) (version 2) | ecosystem: Host-associated > Plants > Roots > Rhizosphere...
CCGAAATGCCTTCCATGGTAAAACGGGAGCACTCCGGCTCCCGTTAACACTTAATATTTATCGTATTTAATCGAACCAAATTTAGTATAGGCCTCAAAATTTGGTGATTCAATAGAAAATTCTTAGCGACCTAATCACTGAAATGTAACATAATTTCCGGCGCGATTATGCGTGCGAGGTTTCCGCCTTGGCGGTGTCATCCAGCTCGCGCTGTGCCAAAGACTGCATACGATAGCCAATGAACGCCAGCGCAACGGTCACCAGCATGACGCTGGTGGTGGTTAACAGCGGCGTGGCAATCAGCGCAGAAACCACCAGGCTTGCCAGGAAGCACAGCCCCAGTTGCAGGGTGTTCTGCAGTGCGGCGGCACGCCCCGTTGCCTGCGGGAACGGCCGTAAAGCCTGCGCGACGACGATAGGGTAAATTGCCCCGTTCGCCACGGCCATTATGCAGAACGGTATCAAAATTTCGGTCAGACCCGCACCTGGAATAAAGCTCACCGCCCAGGTCCCAATCACGCTTAACGCGTAAAGAACCAGCAGCCACGGGAGCATTTTCTGGCCTTCCCATTTTTGCAGCGCTGCACGACAGCCGTAACCCCCCACCAGAAAGGCGATGGTTTGCGGCACATAGCTAAGGCCGATGGCCGCCGGGCTATAGCCCATATCGTGCAGAATAAACGGCGAGCCGGTCAGCCACGCGAAGAAGCTTGCGGAGCACGCTGCGTAGATAAGGACGTTACCGCGGTACGCTTTGGTCCGCAGCAGTGAGGTGAAGGTAATTGGCTTTGCTTGCGAATGTGCCTCTTTTTTATGCGTAGGCTTGAGTGCGAACGCAGGCACCATCAGCACCAGCGTGATGGCGAACAGGGTGGCAAAAATCGCCTGCCAGTCGAAATGCGCCAGGATCCAGCTACCCAGGAGCGGGGCGAGGGCAGGTGAAAGGCCGACCAGAGGCATAATGGTGGCGAAAATGCGGTTCGTGCGTGATGCCGGATAATAATCCGTGACCAGTGCCTGCCAGGTTACCGCTGCAGCACAGACGCCGACGGCCTGAACAAAACGTAACACCAGCAGCCAGGTCGCATCGCGAACCCAAAGCATACCGAGGCATCCCACGGCGAAAATCGCCATACCCAGCAGCAGTATCGGCTTACGACCAAAGCGATCGGAAAGCGGCCCCCAAAGCAGCTGCGCGAAGGCAAAGCCTGCGAGGAATAAGCTCAGGCTGGCACTGATGGCGGCAGCGGGCGTTTGTAAGTCTTCCTGCATCGCGGCGAACGCGGGCAGGTACATATCGGTGGCCAAAAAGCCCAGCACGCTCAAACCGGCGAGCCAGACTAAAAATCCATTCCTGGGTTGCATTTTATTATTCCCCTTAAGGAGGCAGGTGTACGTTGGCGCAGAGTGTAGGGAGTGCAAAGCGGCTTGTGAAACGCTAATATTTGGCGAGTGCATTCAAATTTTTTGCAGGCAGAAAATGTGGTCAGATTATTCTCTTGAAGTGGTGGATGCGGTTGCACGTAACGGGAGTTTTAGCGGAGCAGCGCAGGAGCTGCATCGCGTCCCTTCGGCAATCAGCTATACGGTACGACAGCTCGAAGAGTGGCTGGCGGTACCGCTGTTTGAACGACGTCATCGCGATGTTGAATTAACGCCTGCCGGGGCGTGGTTTTTGAAAGAAGGGCGTTCTGTTATCAAAAAAATGCAGATCACCCGTGAACAGTGTCAGCAAATCGCAAATGGCTGGCGAGGGCATCTTTCTATCGCGGTAGATAACATCGTCAAGCCGGAACGTACGCGGCAGATGATTGTGGATTTCTATCGTCACTTCTCAGACGTTGAGTTACGCGTATCGCAGGAGGTCTTTAACGGCGTCTGGGATGCGCTGGCAGACGGCAGGGCGGAGATGGCGATTGGGGCAACCCAGGCGATACCCGTCGGGGGGCGCTATGCCTTTCGCGATATGGGCATGTTGAGCTGGACGTGCGTGGTCGCTAGCCATCACCCGCTGGCGGCGATGGAAGGGCCGTTGAGCGACGATACGCTGCGTAACTGGCCATCGTTGGTGCTGGAAGATACGTCCCGCTCGTTGCCCAAACGCATTACCTGGCTGCTGGATAACCAGCGACGGGTCGTGGCCCCGGACTGGGATTCCTCCGCGACCTGTCTGAGTGCCGGGTTATGCGTTGCAATGGTGCCCGTCCATTTTGCCCGACCCAGAATCGACACCGGCGAGTGGGTGGCGCTGACGCTGGAGAACCCGTTCCCGGATGCGGCCTGTTGCCTGACGTGGCAACAAAACGACGTGTCGCCTGCCATGGCCTGGCTGCTGGATTATCTGGGAGACAGCGAAACGCTAAACCGGGAATGGTTGCAGGAGCCAGCGTAGCTGGCCCCATACAGAGAGATTAACGACGGTAGTCGCGGAACGGACCATCCGCAACAGAACGGCGTTCAATAAGGCGCGGGTGAACTTCAATGGACTGCGACTCTTCACGCTTGTTGACGATCCTGTCCATCAGCATATTGAAGGCCGTTTCACCGAGTGAATCTTTTGGCTGGTGAATGGTGGTCAGCGCTGGGGTAAAGAAGCGCGCGTTACGCACGTTATCATAGCCAATCACGGAGATATCCTGCGGTACGCGCAGACCCAGTTCATCAGCGGCGCAGAGCGCGCCCATGGCCATGATATCCCCTCCGCAGAAGACGGCGGTCGGGCGGTGCTGCTGGGAGACGATCTGCTGCATGGCGCGGTAGCCGGATTCCGGTTCAAAGTCACCCTGCACAATCCAGTTTTCTGGCACAGCGATCAGCGCTTCTTCCATTGCCTTCATAAACCCGGCGAGACGACCTGCACCCGTGTTGCGCTCCAGCGGACCCGGGATCACGCCAATTTCACGGTGACCACGTTCCACCAGATAACGGCCCGCCATGTAGCCGCCTTCAAAGGCATTGTCGATCACCGAATCGGTGAAATCTGCACGCGCCTCACCCCAGTCCATCACGACCATCGGAATGTGGCGGTACTCTTCCAGCATGGACAGCACGGATTCGGGATATTCGGAACACATCACCAGCAGGCCATCCACGCGCTTTTGCGCCATCATTGACAGGTAGGCGCGTTGCTTTTCAATATTATTCCACGCGTTCCCCAGGATCAGGGTATAGCCTTTCTGGAAGCAGTTCTTTTCTACCGCTTCGATGATCTCGGCAAAATAGGCCGCTTCACTGCTGGTTGCCAGCAAACCAATTGATTTGGTGTGATTAACTTTGAGGCTGCGCGCAACCGCACTGGGTGAATAGTGCAGTTCCTTGATCGCCGCCCAGACGGCATTGCGCGTCTCTTCCGCCACGAAGCGGGTTTTGTTAATTACATGTGATACGGTTGTAGTGGAAACGTTTGCGCGTTTTGCTACGTCTTTAATTGTTGCCATTAAATGTCACTCCAGACCATATCCTAAACTCCTGAAAAACTTGAAGGTAAACGTTTGCCTTCTCTCACCCTTATCACGCAATCTGGAATTGCGACACGCCGGGAAAACGACACAGGACGTCAGGAGGGGGTCAATGGCCGGTACGCTAATAAATTTAGCGTGGAATTTTGTCCTATCTTGATGAAAAGGGGAAGCGCTAAAGTGGATATCAGTTTAAATCCAGGAAGATTTTTGACGTAAATTGTGTAAAAATGAGCAAGCTCACTTTTCGTAGGGTGATTAAAAGGAGAAAAATTGATGAATACCGATCTTAAATTTTCGTTAACGACCACCGTTATCGTGCTGGCATTGATTGTTGCTGCGGGTCTGACGGCTGCATTACACTGATTTACGCGGAGGGAGAGCGTTCTCCCTCCACATCCCTTCTGATTGTTACTTGTCCGGCAAAAATCTTTTGCCAAAATGTTAACTTCTCATTTTTTGTGATTGATGTCATGCTTTTGACTTCTTAGTTCTGTGTCGCGAAATGACACGGCATCCGGAGTTGTCTCATGAAAATCAATTATCCTCTGCTGGCCCTGGCGATTGGCGCTTTCGGGATTGGCACCACTGAATTTTCCCCCATGGGATTATTGCCTGTTATCGCCCGGGGTGTGGATGTCTCAATCCCCGCGGCCGGTATGCTGATCAGCGCTTACGCTATTGGCGTAATGGTGGGGGCACCGCTAATGACGCTGCTGCTTTCGCACCGCGCACGACGCAATGCGCTGATTTTCCTGATGGCAATTTTCACGCTGGGTAATGTGCTCTCAGCCATTTCCCCGGATTACACTACGCTGATGCTGTCACGTATTTTGACCAGCCTTAACCACGGCGCGTTCTTTGGCCTGGGGTCGGTCGTTGCGGCAAGCGTGGTACCAAAACACAAACAGGCCAGTGCAGTGGCAACCATGTTCATGGGGCTGACCATTGCCAACATCGGCGGTGTACCTGCCGCCACCTGGCTGGGTGAAGTCATTGGCTGGCGCATGTCTTTCCTCGCGACCGCCGGGCTGGGGATTGTCGCGATGGTGGCGCTGTTCTTCTCCTTGCCTAAAGGCAGCGCCGGGGAACGCCCGGACGTGCGCAAAGAGCTGTCGGTTCTGGTGCGTCCTCAGGTGCTTTCTGCGCTGTTGACGACCGTTCTGGGGGCAGGGGCGATGTTTACGCTCTATACCTATATTTCCCCGGTACTGCACGATATCACTCATGCCACGCCGCTCTTTATTACCGCCATGCTGGTGCTGATTGGCATAGGCTTCTCTATCGGCAACTATCTGGGCGGCAAGCTGGCTGACCGATCCGTGACCGGCACGCTGAAAGGTTTTTTAACCCTGCTGATTGCCATTATGGTCGCGATACCGTGGCTGGCGCAGAATGAAGTGGGGGCGGCGATTGCCATGGTGGTGTGGGGTGCAGCCACCTTTGCTGTTGTGCCACCGCTGCAGATGCGCGTAATGCGCGTGGCGCACGAGGCTCCGGGGCTTTCGTCTTCCGTCAACATCGGCGCGTTCAATCTGGGTAATGCGCTGGGGGCCGCAGCGGGTGGGGCGGTTATTTCAGGTGGACTGGGGTACAGCTTTGTGCCAGTGATGGGGGCAATGATTGCCGCGCTGGGTCTGCTGTTGGTATTGATGTCGGGTCGTAAACAGCCCGAAGCGGCTTGTGCCACGGAATAATAAATAACGCAGAAGGGTGACCCCTTCTGCGTCTCTCTTACGCGGCGAAGTTCTTCGCCACAAAGTCCCAGTTAGCCAGCGCCCAGAAGTGCTCCAGATACTGAGGGCGCGCATTACGGTAATCAATGTAGTAAGCGTGTTCCCAGACATCCACGGTCATCAGCGGCGTTGCACGGGTGGTCAGTGGAGTACAGGCGTTAGACGTCGATACGATAGCCAGTTTGCCATCCGCCTCTTTTAACAGCCACGTCCAGCCAGAACCGAAGTTTTTAATGGCGGCATCGGTGAATTTTGCTTTGAAATCAGCAAAGCTGCCAAAGGCAGCATTAATGGCGGCTGCCAGTTCTCCGGTGGGTTCCCCGCCCGCATTGGGTGCCAGGCAGTGCCAGTAGAAGGTGTGGTTCCATACCTGGGCTGCGTTATTGAATACGCCACCTTCTGAGCTGCGTACGATCTCTTCCAGCGTTTTGCCTTCAAAATCGGTGCCTTTGATCAGGTTGTTGAGGTTAGTGACGTACGTCTGGTGGTGTTTGCCGTAATGGTACTCCAGCGTCTCTACGGAAATGTGGGGTGCCAGGGCGTCTTTTGCATACGGTAGTGCAGGTAATTCAAACGACATTGCTTCTCTCCTTATTGTTTTTTATGTTGCCAATAACCCTACAGACAACAAGGACAGGATAGCAAATTGAAAGAGCATGCAAAAGAGGAACTTACCCTGCCACGGACGCGGCAGGGCAGGGATTAGCGGATGGTTTTTGGCGTCATGACACGGCGTGCGCCGACATAGTGGCGCACCCAGTAATCTTCGCTTAAAGAGGTAATTTGAATATCCTGGCCGCTACGCGGCGACTGGATGAATTTCCCATTACCGACATACACGCCGACGTGGTCAGCGGTGCCGCGACCCTGGGTGCGGAAGAAGACCAGATCGCCATTTTCCAGTTCACCACGGTCGACCGGAGAGGCGTCGCGCAGGTGATACATTTCATTGGCGGTTCGCGGAATGCGGAACTTCACTAAATCTTTATAGGCGTAATAGACGAGGCCGCTGCAGTCAAAACCGGTACGCGGTGAGGTGCCACCCCAGTGATACGGTTTGCCAATTTGCCCCATCAGCTTATTCATCGCTGTTTTTTGCGCTTTCTGCACGCGTACCTTATGCACTTCCGCTATTTTCGTGACTTTGGTGCATTTCGCTTTATGGCCTTTACGCGTGGTGCACTTTTCGGTGACGAGGTTTGTTGCGGTTTGCGAGGCGTTACGCTTTGTCGAGTGGGCGGTGCGGGAAGGTTTCGTTTTGGTCTTGCCGGAGGCGGTCTGTTTGGTTTTAGCAGTGGTTTTCTTTTTATCGTTCGTGCTGGTGGTCTTTTTCTTACGCTCTGTGTTTTTTGCCAGGTGCGTTTTTTGCACGGCAGAGTTTCGCGCCTGCTGAGAGGCGTTTGCCGCTGGCGTGAAAATAAATGATGTAAACAGTAAAGCACAGAGCGTGATCGAGATTTTATTTATCCGCGCCACTGGGCAGTCCCCTGATTTATGCAGGCATAAATAATACCCGCGTATGATTTACAAAACCCGTCGATTCTAATCTATAAAAACCCAGGAAGTTAATAGCAATTTTCAATCTAAAATCGTGTTTCGTTAGCAAGTGCAAAAAAATTCATCGTTTTGTAGCACTATTGTTCATTCCCTAAGCAAAACCTTATGGGAATTAAGGTTAAGCTACATTTTCAATGCAACTTTTAACGTCAACCGTTAAAATAATAAGACGTGACAAAAATGTTATTTTCCGATGTCTGCCTTAACCGCTACAATGTCAGACGAATGCCGTAACAGAAGTTAAAGGAAGCAAGACATGAGCACCACTATTGAAAAAATTCAGCGCCAGATCGCTGAAAACCCGATTCTCCTGTACATGAAAGGTTCTCCGAAGCTGCCAAGCTGCGGTTTTTCCGCGCAAGCGGTTCAGGCGCTGTCTGCCTGTGGCGAACGTTTTGCATACGTTGATATCTTGCAGAACCCGGATATCCGCGCAGAGTTGCCAAAATACGCCAACTGGCCGACGTTCCCACAGCTGTGGATTGACGGTGAGCTGGTAGGCGGTTGCGACATCCTGATCGAAATGTATCAGCGTGGCGAACTTCAGCAGTTGATCAAAGAGACCGCTGCGAAGTACAAAACCGAAGAGCAAGAACCGGGCGCAGAATAAGTTTTTTGTGCAAACAAAAAAGCGACCTGTTGAGGTCGCTTTTTTTTGTCTATTCTTCGCTGTCGCCCATCGGTAGCGGCCAGCCGCCCAACCGTTTCCATCGGTTCACAATTTCGCAGAACAGTTCAGCCGTGCGTTCCGTATCGTATAACGCGGAATGCGCCTGCGTACCGTCAAATTCAATTCCCGCCGTGATGCAGGCTTTTGATAGTACAGTTTGCCCCAGCGCCAGACCGCTGAGCGCTGCCGTATCAAACGTGACAAACGGATGGAAAGGGTTACGCTTGAGCGAGGCACGTTCAGCGGCAGCCATGGTGAAACTGTGATCGAACGTGGCGTTGTGCGCCACCATAATGGCGCGGCTACAGTCATTATCCTTCATGCCTTTGCGCACCATCTTAAAGATGGCGTGAAGCGCATCATATTCACTCACCGCGCCGCGCAGTGGGTTTTTCGGGTCGATGCCGTTAAAGGCCAGAGCTTCAGGCTGTAAGTTCGCACCTTCAAAGGGCTCAACGTGGAAATGCAGTGTGGTGTCCGGTATAAGCCAGCCCTGTTCATCCATTTTCAGCGTGATTGCCGCAATTTCAAGCAGCGCATCGGTTTTAGCGTTAAATCCGGCTGTTTCTACATCAATAACAACGGGATAAAAACCACGAAAACGGTCGCACAGACCGGTAAATTGAGCGTTATCGGACATCAGGATCTCTTACAAGGGGAAAAAAGCAGTGCGCATTATGGCAAATTTTGAAAGGCGATGCAGTAAAACTACGGGCGCAAATCGCGCCCTGCGGAATCAGTTGCCCAGACCGCGACCAGCGTCTTTGGCTTCAATCAGTTCGATCTTGTAACCGTCTGGATCTTCAACAAAGGCAATGACGGTTGTGCCGCCTTTTACCGGGCCGGCTTCGCGCGTAACGTTTCCGCCGTTGCTGCGAATGCGTTCACAGGCCTCGGCTGCGTTGTCCACTTCCAGTGCGATATGGCCATAGGCTGTACCCAGCTCATACTGGTCAACACCCCAGTTGTAGGTCAGCTCGATAACCGCCTCATCGGACTCTGGGCCGTAGCCGACAAACGCCAGTGAATATTTGTATTCCGGGTTTTCACTGGTGCGCAGCAGCTTCATGCCCAGTACGTTAGTGTAGAAATTGATAGAGCGTTGCAGGTCGCCAACGCGCAGCATGGTGTGAAGTAGGCGCATAATTTCCTCATTAACCAATGGAATGGATTATGTTTTTGAACAGAAACGATGTTTTAGTATAGCGGCGAAGTATCGCCGCTATCAATGCACAAGGCGGGATTACAGTGAAGGGTAGTCGGTATAGCCTTCCGCGCCGCCGCCATAGAAGCTTTCCGGGCGCTGCGGGTTCAGTTCGGCTTTTTTCTGCAGACGGGCAACCAGATCCGGGTTGGCAATGTAGTCACGACCAAATGCAACGGCATCAATCAGCCCTTTGCCAATCAGATCCTCTGCTTTCTCCGGCGTATAAGCACCCGCACCGATGATCACGCCGTGGAAGCGCTCGCGCACTTTCTGACGGAAGGCTTCGGTGTATGGCTGGCCGCCGGCCCAGTCCGGTTCGGACATGTGCAGGTAGGCGATACCGCGTTTCGCCAGCTCATCAATCAGATACAGGGCATCGGCTTCTTCGTTCGGGCCATTGTCAACGTTCTGGAAGGAACCAATTGGAGAGACGCGGATACCAATACGGTCTGCGCTCCACTCCTGACAGACGGCATCAACCACTTCCAGCACCAGGCGCGCGCGGTTTTCAACGCTGCCGCCGTATTGGTCTGTACGATGGTTGGAGGACGGAGACAGGAACTGATGCAGCAGATAGCCGTGCGCAGAGTGCAGTTCAACCAGGTCGAAACCGGCGTCACGCGCATTCGCAACCGCCTGGCGGAAATCATTCACGATACCCGGAATTTCATCCAGCTCCAGCGCGCGCGGCATAGAGGTATCAACGCGGATAGCCTGTCCGTTTTCGTCACGCAGGGAAGTGCGGGTGTTTGCGCTCAAGGCAGAGGCAGACACCGGCGCCTGACCATCAGGCTGGATGCTGCTGTGCGAGATACGACCGGTATGCCACAGCTGGACCGCAATGCGACCCTCTTCAGCGTGAACGCCAGCGGTGATTTTCTTCCATGCGGCGATTTGTTCCGGGCTGTGCAGGCCAGGTGCGCCAGCATAGCCTTTAGCCTGAGCTGAAATCTGCGTCGCTTCAGAGATGATCAGGCCAGAGCTTGCGCGTTGACGATAATATTCACCCATCAGAGGGGTTGGGATATCACCCGGCTCGATGCTGCGCAGGCGGGTGAGTGGCGCCATAAACACGCGGTTTGGCGCGGTGACTGCACCCACTTTCAGTGGGGTAAATAATTTATCAGCGGACATAGAAACTCCTGAGTAGACCAGTCGACTAGTAATTAATGAAATAAAAACGCCTGCTAAACGCCAGGCGTTGTAATACTGCTTTTCACATGCGCCAGTGCGCTTTCAAGCGGCACAGCACTGCGAGAAATCTTGGCTTGCAGGTTAGCGCCTAACCAAAGGGCATATAACACCTGCGCCTGGGTTAAGGGCTCACCCGGGAAGGCCAGCGTTTTTTCATCGCGGCCCTTATCCAGAGCCTGGGCAAGCAGGGCGATAACCCCGCTGGCACCTTTATCCATTGCCGCGCGCATATCTTCGGAGAGATCGCACACTTCAGCAGAGAGTTTAACCGTCAGGCAACCGCTGATGATGCCCTGCTGACAGAACTGCGTCAGCGTTTCCTGATAGTAGTTCAGAACACGGTCCTGGTAGTTCCCTTCGCCACTGGAAAAGTGGGTCGCGAGACGCTGGTGATAGCTGGCATAGTGCCGCTCCAGCATGGCTACACCAAAGGCTTCTTTAGACCTGAAGTAGTGATAAAACGACCCCTTCGGGACTTCGGCTGTTTTGAGTAACTCGCTAAGTCCCATACCGGTGAACCCGCGATGCATGCAAAGACGCTCGCCGGTCGCCAGTAAATGTTCGCGTGTATCGTGTTCAGTATTTTTGCTCATGGCCGCACTCTAATAGACCATTCGGTCTATTGCAAGCGAGTTCAGTGACGACATGCGTGCAGAATATCCAGCTGCTGTTGATAAACGCTTGATTTCATGTCCATCATGCCCAGCACGGTGGAGAATACGTTGTCCTGTGAAACCGCATCTTTTGCCGCATTGTCACGTATGCACTGCTCGTTAATGCCAAAATTTTTCGCATAGTCCGGTGATAACCAGAACATAAATGGAATGTGCGTTTGCTGTTCCGGTGCCAGCACGTACGGCGTTCCGTGCAGATAGATGCCGCTTTCACCCAGTGACTCACCGTGATCCGAAAGATAAATCAGTGCCGTATTCATGCTGCCCTGGCGCGCTTTCAGCGCATCAATCGTTTTGCTTACCATGCTGTCGGTATACAGAATGGTGTTGTCATAGGTATTCATCAGGGCCTGATGATCGCAATCCTGAATCTCGTTGGTGTCGCAGGTGGGTGTGAACTTGCGGAAGTTTTCTGGATAGCGGTTGTAGTACGCCGGGCCGTGGCTACCCATTAAGTGGATCACCAACACGGTGTCTTGCTTCAGGCCATCCAGCACGTTGTCCAGTCGGTAGAAATTCACATCGTCAATGCAGGATTTGTCTTTACAGAATTGATCCAGATTCCACTGGGTCATGTCCGTATGTGGTACGCGGTCGCACGCACCTTTACAGCCGCCATCATTGTCACGCCATAGCAGGTTGATGCCTGCATGGGCGAGCACATCGAGCAATCCTTCCTGATGGCGCGCCAGGTCGGCATCATAATCTTTACGCGACATGTTGGAGAACATGCAGGGAACAGAGACCGCCGTTTCCGTACCGCATGAGGACGCATGAGGGTAATTAATGACGTTCTGTTTTTTCAGTTCAGGGTTGGTCTCACGCTCATATCCGTTCAGGGAGTAGTTGGCTGCACGAGAGGCTTCACCGACAACCAGCACCAGAACGGTTTTCTTTTGCTGACCGGAAATCAGGGGGCCTTTATGGGCATCTTCACCAATACGAACCAGCGTTTGATCGCCGGCAAACCAGCGGGTTTTGCTGTATTTCATGATGGCGCTGACGTAGTTCGCCGGGGTCACCATCTTGACGATGCTTTTGTTATTACGGAACAGCGACGCGTAATCTTTATAGAACACTGAGGCGACCAGAATGATGATCAACAGCGCGCCCAGCATGGCGGCAATGCGCATCAGAAGGGCATACCACCATTTTCCGGTACGAATGTGGGTAAGTGCCAGCACTACGGACGGGATGATACCCGCAAGGGCAACCCAGAGGATCATTTGTGGGGTCACCAGCGCGTTAGCTTCCTGAGAGTTCGTTTCAAACACGTTAACAATCATGTTCTGATCGATAACCGCGCCATAGGTGTACATAAAGTACGTTGCACCTGCGCAGCCCAGGGTCAGAACGATGACCAGCGGCTTACGGATAAACGGAATATTGAGCAAACTAAAAACAATGACCCAGCCGCAGAACAGCACCAGCGGTACGGAAGCAGCAAAAAGCATGTCATGTAACTGCGCGGGCGCAATGATGGTCCAGCTGCGTTGAATGAACAAACCGTTAAGCAAAGTAAAGAAAAACGCACAGCCCAGAGTAAATTTAATATCGTTACACTGTAACTTTTTAAATAACCACATCGAAAGATAAACCTTTAATTTATTGATGAGGCGAGTATAGGGAGGGAAGATTAGTGAAACCTTAATGCCACAAATCTGAGGTAATTCGCTTGCATACGGGGCGTTTAGCGTCTTCACTGTAGGTGATAGTGGGTATCTGGAGGTGAGTGTGGCAGAGCAGCTGGAGTTTTTCCCTGTCCAGAGCCCGTGCCGGGGTATTTGTCAGGTGGATGAACGCGGATATTGCCGTGGGTGTATGCGTACCCGCGATGAACGTTTTAACTGGCAAAACTTTAGCGATACGCAAAAGCAGGACGTGCTTCGCCTCTGCCGACAGCGTCTTCTGCGCAAAATACGCGCAAACAAGGCCGGTGACACCGAAGAACCGCAGCAACCTTCACTGTTTTAATACGGTAATTGCGTATACTCATGACATCACTTCCTTGAGGAAATTGTTATGGTTCAGCGTATTACCCTTGCCCCACAGGGGCCAGAATTCTCCCGCTTTGTGATGGGCTACTGGCGACTGATGGACTGGAATATGTCCCCGCTCCAGCTGGCGAGCTTTATTGAGGAGCATCTCGACCTCGGCGTCACCACTGTCGACCATGCTGATATTTATGGCGGCTATCTTTGTGAAGCCGCTTTTGGTGAGGCACTTAAGCTGGTGCCTGCGCTGCGTCAGCGTATGGAGATCGTCACCAAATGCGGAATCGCCACCACGGCAAACCCCGACAATGCGCTTGGGCATTACATTACCGATAGCGCGCATATCATCAAAAGTGCAGAGCAGTCCCTGATCAACCTGGCAACGGATCATATTGATTTGCTGCTGATCCACCGTCCCGATCCGCTGATGGATGCCGATGACGTGGCGGAAGCCTTCCTTAACCTGCACCAGAGCGGGAAAGTGCGTCATTTCGGCGTCTCCAATTTCACCCCTGCGCAGTTTGCGCTGCTTCAGTCTCGCCTGCCGTTTACGCTGGCGACTAACCAGGTTGAAATTTCTCCGGTACACCAGCCGTTGCTGCTGGATGGCACGCTCGATCAGCTGCAGCAGCTGCGTATCCATCCTATGGCGTGGTCGTGCCTGGGCGGCGGTCGCTTGTTTAATGATGAGGAGTTCCAACCGCTGCGTACAGAGCTGGAGACGGTTGCCCGTGAGCTGAACGCAGAGAGCATTGAGCAGGTTGTGTATGCGTGGATCCTGCGCCTGCCGTCAAAACCGCTGCCGATTATTGGCTCCGGTAAAATTGAGCGTGTGCGCGCTGCGCTGGCGGCGGAAGAGCTTGAGATGACGCGCCAGCAGTGGTTCCGCATTCGTAAAGCGGCCCTGGGCTACGACGTTCCTTAATCGGTAAAACCCTGGCTTTCCGGTGATTTCATTGCCTCTGGTATACACTTAAGGGGCAAAAATAAACCCGAGGAGGTCATATGAAGCGTTTTGCACTGGCACTCGTCACGCTGGCTGTTTGCGCAGGCGCGCAGGCGGCCAGCGAAGAAGTGGAAATGAATCTCGTCACCTCTCAAGGGGTAGGCCAGTCCATCGGGACGGTGAAGATCACTGAAACCGATAAAGGGCTGGAGTTTGCCCCCGATCTCAAAGCCCTTCCTCCCGGCGAGCGCGGTTTCCATGTTCACGCTAACGGTAGCTGCCAGCCTGCAATCAAAGAGGGTAAAGCCTCGGCGGCAGAAGCGGCGGGCGGTCACCTTGATCCTCAACATTCCGGTAAGCATGAAGGTCCGAATGGGATGGGGCACCTCGGCGATCTGCCAGTGCTGGTGGTGAATAACGACGGCAAAGCCACGGAGCCGGTTATTGCGCCGCGGCTGAAAAAACTGGATGAGGTTAAAGGTAAAGCGTTGATGATCCACGTTGGTGGCGACAATATGTCCGATCAGCCCAAACCGCTTGGCGGGGGGGGCGTGCGCTACGCCTGCGGAGTGATTTGACCACCAATAGAACCTGGTGGCGGAGCCTGTTCGAGTTGAGACAACGAACAGTGTAGACGCCAGACAATCGAGGCTAAATCGCGCGCCGCGGGTAAATGGTGGCGCGCGAGGGTATCGCAAATTCGCTGGAGTTCTGTAAGGGTGGTTTCCAGCGGCCGTTGCTGAACGCCCCGTTCGCTCATGACATCGCGAAGCAGGGAAATGCAGATATCACGAACCTGTGAGAGCGGGTCAGAGCGCGTTTCCCACGCGCGGAGCTGCCACACCACGTGTGAACAGTTCAGCAGCACAACGCCCCAGCGCAACAGCCAGCGGCGGGACAGGGCATCCTGGCTATTATTCAGCTGACTCACATGGTGATAGACCAGGGATTCATACTCGCTTTCACCCAGTTGAGGTTTACGGCTCAGCTGATCGACGAACCCACGACGCAGCTCACGAATATGACGTCGACTTTTACGCGCGTCTGACCCCGGTCGAAGTACCGCAAATGCCAGCCACACCAGGCCAACCCCCAGTATTTTCGCGATATTGTCATTGATAAAATCAGCGTAATCATAGGTGGGAGGATTGGTGACGGAAATAAACGACCCCATAAAGACGATCAATTGCCCCCATAAACCCGCGAGCTTGGGCATCTGCAGCTTCAGCAATTGCATGGTGGTTAATAGCGGGAACAAAAACAGCAGGAACTGCCACAAATCGTTTATCTGCACCATCAATCCAAACTTCACGATAAAACTGAACAACGACAGCAGGATCAGCGTGCGCAGCAGCAGGGTGAGCGAACTGAAGGGCGAAGCCGCCACGGAGTATAGTACACAGCTGATGGCGGCAAGCGTGAGAGCCGCAGTACCCGACTCCCACTGTGCTGTGATGGTCCACGCCCCCACCAGCGTCAGCGCGCAGAAGGTGCGAAAACCGCTCCACAGCGCTTCCATGTAGTCCGTGTGTCGCGCCAGCGCCGGACTACTTGGTACGGTGAATTCAGTTATTGGGGTGGCATTTTCTACGGCGTTGATCCAGCGACTGCTGCGCAGATACAAGCGGCAAAAATAGTTCAGGCGCTGCCAGAAGGCGCGATGGCGGTAGTCATACTCATCCACGGGCGCAAGCGGGGCAATTATCCGCGCCACGGTGTAGATGTCGGTTTCCGGGCGAGCCAGGGCGGCAAGCAGCGTATCAATAACGGCGCGCGTATTCTCGGGTGGAGTCGGCCAGTTCAGCAGCATCCGGCGCAGGCTGGAAATCGCGCTGGTCATGCGCAACTGCTGGTGCAGCAAATAGTTAAGCAACGTGTTCTGGCGGCGAAAACGGTAGTGACTCCAGAATGCTTGAATACGCAGCAGATTCATGGTCAGGATCTGACCGATGACCTTTTCATGGGCAAGACGCATTGCATCGCTGGTATCGGGCTGCCAGAGCAGGCTCGCATGCTCGAGTAAACGGGCGTGCATATTCTTCAGCGCGGCGATCAGCGCAGTACCGTCGGAGGTGCTGGGGAGGATCATCATCATGAACCCACCGCTAAGAATACCCACAATCACTTCGCAGACGCGCGCCTGGGCGATATCCCACAGCTCGGTAGTGTCCAGAACGTTAACGACAGGAAAAGCAATAATGGCGGCGGTATAGCCAGCCAGCTGAAAGGCATAGGCGACATTATTGGTGAAATGAGCGCAGGCCCAGGTACAAAACCCCAGCCATGCCGCCATACTCAACAAAAAAAGCCACGGGTCGTTCAGCGTATGGCCAGCAATGATCAGTGCTGCCGTTGCTCCGAGCAAACTCCCGGCGACGCGGCCTAAACTCTTGCTGATCACGCCGCCGACGGTTGGGAAACTCACCACTGCTGCGGAGGTCATCGCCCAGTAGGGCTCGTCCAGATTGAGATAGTACGCAACCGTGAGGGCAAGGCACATCGCAATACCATTACGCAGGGCATAGCGCCACTGTGGCCGTGTGGCTTTAACCCACGGCGTATTGCGCCAGGAAAAAGCCTGCAGTTTCATCAGCGCGTCCCAATGGCAACGGTGCAGGTTGTACCTGACACCAGGGTAATGCCTTCCGGCAGCTCGTTGAATTCGACGCGAACGGGCACGCGCTGTGCCAGGCGCACCCAGGGTACGTTAGGCTTAATGTCGGGCACCAGACCCGAATCTGTTTCAACGCTCTGATCGTAAATCGCACGCCCAATGCTGGATACGTGACCCTGTAACGTTTTTGAGCCGCTGTAAAGGGTAACGGTGGCAGGCGCGCCTTCCTGAATATGGCGTAGTTTGGTCTCTTCAAAATAGCCGACAACATAAAACGAGTGGCTGTCGACCAGGGCAAATAAAGGCTGTCCGGTTGTCGCATAATCTCCGGTACGGGTGGATAGGTTAGTGATCCATCCGTCAACCGGCGCTTTTACAACGGTCTGTGTAAGCTGCCACTCGGCCTGCTTCAGCGTGGCCTGCGCGACATCGACGCTGGCCTGCATGGCTTTCACATTGATATTGGCGGTATCGAGATCTTCCGCGGAGATGTAGTTTTGCGACAAATGGCGACGACGGTTGGCCTCGTTATTGGCCTTTGCGAGGTCTGACTGGGCTTTGGCAAGCTGGGCCTGGGCGTTAAGCACCGCAATGTGGAAAGGCGTTTCATCAATACGGAATAAAACGTCGCCTTCTTTCACGAACTGATTATCTTTAACCAGGAGTGCCGTAATACTTCCTGAAACCTGCGGGGTGATACTCACCTGTTCCGCGCGGATTTTCCCATCCCGTGTCCAGGGAGACTGCATGTAGTAATTCCAAAGCCACCAGCCCGCGACAAGCGCGAGGGCGAGAACGAACAGAGTGGAAAAGTATTTTAATGTTTTTAATGACATATTCACCACGCAATCAATACGGCAAGGCCCAGACATACGGAAAGGGCAAACAGAGATAGATCCATCAGCATGGGGTGCCAGATCCCACCAGAATACATCCAGTCGCGCAGCAGGCGATGCGCAATGAGCCAAAAAATAAAGCCCAGCAGGACAGCTTTGAAAAGAGGGGGAAAATAGACTGATGCGCCGAAAATCAGGTCCTGAAGGGGTAACCCCGCTGAGCTATCGAAGAACTTCACGAGCAGAGATCCTTTGCAGTGGAGAGAGGGCCACGATGGTCTGTCTTTAAGAGAATGAGCATCATTAATCAGTGTAAATCATACTTTTAAGAACCACGAATGCAGTATTACATTTGTTTTGGCAATATAAATACTGCACACTATTCTAAAATCAGTATAATAACTTAGCAAGCTAATTATAAGGAGATGAAATTGGAATCGCCATTAGGTTCTGATCTGGCAAGGTTAGTGCGCGTTTGGCGTGCTCTAATTGACCATCGCCTGAAACCTCTGGAATTGACACAGACGCATTGGGTTACGCTGCATAACATCCATCAGCTTCCGCCCGAACAGTCGCAAATTCAACTGGCAAAAGCGATTGGTATTGAGCAGCCTTCACTGGTGCGTACGCTCGACCAACTGGAAGAGAAGGGACTGATCTCCCGACAAACCTGTGCCAGCGATCGTCGCGCGAAGCGGATTAAACTTACTGAGAAAGCGGAACCCATCATCACTGAGATGGAAGCGGTTATCAGTAAAACGCGAGGCGAAATCCTGGCAGGGGTTTCACCAGCGGAACTGGACATGCTTACGAGTCTTATTGGACGCCTTGAGCAAAACATCCATGAGCTACAATCCCGCGACTAACCGCTAAAAAAGCCTTGCATCTGCAAGGCTTTTTTTTCACCTGAAAACCACTACCCGATTGCGACCCGTCTCTTTTGCCTCATACATCGCTTTATCCGCGCTTTCTACGCACGTTTCAGCGGAAATGTCCGATGATGTCGCCGTAAAGACTCCCATACTGATGGTAATGGGTTCAGGGAGTTGTCCGTCTGTGCTGGCCTTATCAAAACTGCTTAGCGTGATGCGTATACGTTCCGCGACCTGTTGCGCCGCCTCTGACGAGGTATTTGCCAGCATCAGCACAAACTCTTCACCACCAATACGTGCCGCAATGTCATGGGGCCTGACTGAATCCATCAACAGGTTCGCGACAAACTGCAGGACTTTGTCGCCTTGTAAATGCCCATAGTTGTCATTGATGCGTTTAAAGCGATCGAGATCGCTCACGATAATGGATACCGGTCGCGAGGGTTTTGTCGTACTGAGCGCCTGGTTCAGCGTGTCGTAAAAATAGCTTCGGTTGTAAAGACGGGTAAGCGGGTCGCGAATCGAGTTTTGATAAGACTGCTGATACTTCAGGTGTGAATCACGGTAAAGATGAAATACGTCATAGAGCAGTACGAAGATAATCAATAGAGTAGCGACCGTCTCGAAGAGACGAGCACGATACCAGGCAATATCCTCAGCATGACCGCCTAATAACAGCATGGTGAGTGTCACCACATAACAGACGCATAAGAAATTACCGCCAATCCAGAAAAGATTTCGTAAGCGGGTAATAAAAAGAAGTGTGGCTAATGTCACAACCCATAAAACAATCAAGATGATATTGATGAACTGGTTCCATAACATCATAAATTGTCGGGTTTCATTATCCACGAGATCTAACGTGAACATCGCGGAGTAGCTGGAGTACAGCCATGCAAGCGTAATTATACCGGTGATGAACACAAACATGCCGGCAATAATAGAGACGTGAGCCAGCCTGGAAAGGGGATAATCCCGAATGGTGTACAGTAAGGCGGCAATGATCATCAGGACAGCCATCAGCAGATGGCGGAACATAAAGAAGATCATCGTATCGTTATAGTTAATCGCGCTGAAATGATAGAGGTCAAGCCATGCCGGGAAGCTGAATAGTGTCCCTACCATGAGCAGGGTTGAACCCGTGAAGGCGAGCGCAATTGCCACCAGATACAATCGCCTTCGATCACACCAATATTTCATCGCCATGAATGAGGCAATAAACAGGTGAAATACCAGCAAAAAAATGGTCAGCGTCGGGAATAAGAACGGCGAAAATGATGGCGTTAGATCAACAAGCGTTGAAAATAAAACGTGTAATATCCCGATGACAATAACGCAACCGAAAATAAATGAGATATAACGATTTTTTACATAATCACTGATCGCAAGCATATAAGTAGTTTTAAAAAATTTAAAAGAATGAAAGAAAGGAAATTACGAGGAGTTTAACTGATGGTGGCAATAAATACTTTGCGCAAAAACAATATAACGAATATTGAGCAACAGAAGAGAAGAACGAATTTTGTAAGGAAATTCATTTAAATGAGAGTGTTTGTAAAAAGATGTGGCCGAACGGCCACATCCATGAAGCAATTAACGTGGAGAAACAGTAACCTGACTTCCGTTGCTTGCCAGAACCACGCGTTGACCCGCAGAGAATCGGGTGCTGCCTTGTTTCTGCACAACCATAATGGTACTGCCATCGTCTTTACGGATTTCAAGCTCTACGCCCTGGGTTTTATTCATTGCGCCCTGAACCCCCTGGCCTGCAACGCCACCGGCAACGGCACCTGCCGCGGTTGCCAGAGAACGACCCGTACCGCCACCTACCGTATTACCCAGGAAGCCGCCCAGTACAGCACCGCCGATTGCGCCAATCACGTTGTTTTCATCGCCACCCTGAATTTGAACAGGACGGGCATTAACAATGGTACCGTAAGTCACGTTCTGAACTTGCTTAGCTTCAGAGGCGCGGTAAACGTCGCCGGAAAGTGAACTGTCATTCACACAGCCAGCCAGTGTTAAACCAATCAGCGAAACGCCCAGTACACGTAAAATCATTTGAATCTCCTGTTCACCAAAGTGCCCAAATTGGGCTCCGTAATGGCTAAATTATATGGCATAAGAAGCCATAGATCATATCTTTGCACTAACAATCAGAAAATTGTACTTGAATTTAACTTAACGAGATATAAACGGGAAGCATGCGATTATCCGGCTGACATTGTTAAAAAATATTATCGCCGCATAGCAAACCACCGCCATTTATGGTGGAGTGATGACCATTAGCCCACTCAACGTAAGGAAAGCGCATGAAATCGGGTCGCTACATTGGTGTGATGTCAGGTACCAGTCTTGATGGGGTCGATGTCGTTCTCGCCGCAATAGATGAAAACATGGTGGCGCAGCAGGCGAGCCTGACCTGGCCGATTCCCGTTTCACTCAAAGAGGACATCCTGAACATTTGCCAGGGGCAGCAGCTGACGCTTTCACAGCTTGGACAGCTGGATGTAAGGCTGGGCTCGCTGTTTGCTGATGCAGTGCTGGCACTGATGCACAAAGAAAATCTTCAGCCGCAGGATGTGGTGGCTATTGGCTGTCACGGTCAGACGGTCTGGCATGAGCCAACCGGCGATGCGCCTCATACCCTGCAAATTGGTGATAACAACCAGATCGTGGCAAAAACGGGCGTCACGGTAGTAGGGGATTTTCGGCGTCGTGATATTGCGCTTGGCGGGCAGGGCGCACCGCTGGTACCTGCATTCCATCAGGCATTGCTTGCCCATCCGATGGAGCGCCGAATGGTGCTTAACATTGGGGGAATTGCTAACCTGTCGATGTTGATCCCAGGGCAGCCCGTGCGCGGCTATGATACCGGACCCGGTAACATGTTGATGGATGCCTGGATTTGGCGTAAGTCCGGTAAACCCTATGATAAAGACGCACAGTGGGCAAGCGAAGGCAAAGTGATCCTCCCGCTGTTGCAATCCATGTTAAGCGACCCGTGGTTTGCGTTGCCTGCGCCGAAAAGTACCGGGCGCGAATATTTCAACTATGGCTGGCTTGAACGGCAGTTAGCGCCTTTCCCGGCGCTGGCTCCTCAGGATGTTCAGGCGACCCTTGCCGAGTTAACGGCGGTCTCTATCTCTGAGCAGGTTCTCCTAAGCGGCGGGTGCGAACGGCTGCTGGTTTGCGGTGGCGGAAGTCGGAATCCATTGGTGATGGCTCGCCTTGCCGGGTTGTTACCGGGTACGGAAGTGACAACCACGGACGAAGCCGGGATCAGCGGTGATGATATGGAAGCGTTGGCATTTGCCTGGCTTGCATGGCGCACCGTTGCCGGGTTACCGGGGAATTTGCCATCGGTGACGGGCGCGCGCGAAGCGAGCGTGCTGGGGGCTATTTTCCCTGCCAATCCTCGGCATAATCAGAGTTAACTGAAATTCAGCGTTGCGTGTAGCCGTTAAAATGGAAAGAAAACAGGAGGGCAGCAATGTCCTCCAGGACCAGGAAAGTCTTCGGAATACGCCCATGAAAAAACTTCTTCTTATTGCTGTACCATTACTCCTGTCAGGGTGCAGCGTCTATAACCAGATGGTTGAACGCATGCAGACCGATACGCTGGAATACCGCTGCGATGAAAAACCGTTGACCGTCAAGCTGAATAATCCGCGACAGGAAGCCAGCTTTGTCTACGACAATAAACTGCTGACCTTGAAACAAGGGATGTCGGCTTCAGGTGCGCGTTATACCGATGGCATTTATGTATTTTGGTCGAAAGGTGACAGCGCAACGGTCTACAAACGCGATAGGATTGTGTTGAACAATTGCCAGCTTGAAAATCCGAAGCGTTGAGATTTTCGCAGGGGCGGCGCACAATAGCGCCACCCATTGTCAATTTCAGCTAACGCCATGTCAGATAACGACGAACTGCAGCAAATTGCGCATCTGCGCCGTGAATACACCAAGGGCGGCCTGCGTCGCCAGGATCTTCCCGCTGAACCCCTGGTGCTTTTTGAACGCTGGTTGAAACAGGCCTGTGAGGCAAAGCTTGCCGACCCTACGGCGATGGTTGTCGCGACGGTAGACGAGCACGGTCAGCCCTATCAGCGCATCGTGCTGCTTAAGCACTATGATGAAAAAGGCTTGGTCTTCTATACCAACCTGGGCAGCCGTAAAGCGCACCAGCTTGAAAACAATCCTCATATTAGCCTGTTATTCCCGTGGCATATGCTGGAACGTCAGGTCATGGTAACCGGTAAAGCGGAACGCCTCTCTACGCTTGAAGTGGTGAAGTACTTCCACAGCCGTCCCCGCGACAGCCAGATTGGTGCCTGGGTTTCCAAGCAGTCCAGTCGTATTTCTGCCCGTGGCGTGCTGGAAAGTAAATTCCTCGAGTTAAAACAGAAGTTCCAGCAGGGCGAAGTGCCGCTGCCCAGTTTCTGGGGGGGCTTCCGCATCCCGATCGATCAGATGGAATTCTGGCAGGGGGGCGAACATCGCCTTCATGACCGCTTTTTATACCAACGCGAGAATGGCGGCTGGAAAATCGACAGGCTGGCTCCGTAATCCCCGAAATTTGTTGTTTTAAGCGCTAGCGCTACGTGCGCCAGCGCTTTATTCTATGTACCTTTCGCATCAGGCGAAAAGTCGTGTACCGGCAAAGGTGCAGTCGTTTATACATGGAGAATTTGATGGCAAGCAGTAACTTGATTAAACAATTGCAAGAGCGGGGCCTCGTGGCCCAGGTGACGGACGAGGAAGCGTTAGCAGAGCGACTGGCGCAAGGCCCGATCGCGCTCTATTGCGGCTTCGATCCCACCGCTGACAGCTTGCATTTGGGGCATCTTGTTCCTTTGTTATGCCTGAAACGCTTCCAGATGGCAGGCCATAAGCCTGTTGCACTGGTTGGCGGCGCGACCGGTCTGATTGGCGACCCAAGTTTTAAAGCCGCTGAGCGTAAACTGAACACCGAAGACACCGTGCAGGAGTGGGTCGACAAGATCCGCAAGCAGGTTGCACCGTTCCTCGACTTCGACGGTGGCGACAACGCTGCAATTGCCGCGAACAACTATGACTGGTTTGGCGGCATGAACGTGCTGACCTTCCTGCGCGACATTGGTAAGCACTTCTCTGTTAACCAGATGATTAACAAAGAAGCCGTGAAGCAGCGTCTGAACCGTGATGACCAGGGTATCTCTTTCACCGAGTTCTCCTACAACCTGCTGCAGGGCTACGACTTCGCGTGTCTGAACAAACTGCATGGCGTGTCTCTACAGATTGGGGGTTCTGACCAGTGGGGTAACATCACCTCCGGTATCGATCTGACCCGCCGCCTGCACCAGAATCAGGTCTTTGGTTTGACCGTTCCACTGATCACGAAAGCTGACGGTACCAAATTCGGGAAAACCGAAGGTGGCGCAGTATGGCTCGATCCGAAGAAAACCAGCCCGTACAAGTTCTACCAGTTCTGGATCAACACAGCGGATGCCGATGTTTACCGCTTCCTGAAGTTCTTCACCTTTATGGACATTGATGTCATCAATGCCCTGGAAGAAGAAGACAAAAACAGCGGTACCGCACCACGTGCCCAGTACGTTCTGGCTGACGAAGTGACCAAACTGGTTCACGGTGAAGAAGGTCTGGCAGCAGCAAAACGCATTACTGCGAGCCTGTTCAACGGCACGCTGAGCGATTTGAGCGAGGCAGACTTCGAACAGCTGGCGCAGGATGGCGTGCCAATGGTTGAGATGGAAAAAGGCGCAGATTTGATGCAGGCGCTGGTGGACTCCGAGCTGCAGCCTTCGCGCGGCCAGGCACGTAAAACCATCGCCTCCAATGCCATCACCATCAACGGTGAAAAGCAGGCCGATCCAGAATACACTTTCGTTGACGGCGATCGCCTGTATGGTCGTTACACGCTTCTGCGTCGCGGCAAGAAAAATTACTGTCTGATCTGCTGGAAGTAATTAACAGAATGCAGGGCGTGGGAAACCACGCCCTTTTTGTTTTTTCAGGGTTTGGTAAGCAAAAAAATGAAGAATATCCTCGCCATTCAGTCCCACGTTGTTTTTGGGCATGCGGGCAATAGCGCAGCGGAGTTCCCCATGCGCCGCCTCGGTGCCAACGTCTGGCCCCTCAATACCGTACAGTTCTCAAACCACACGCAATACGGCAAATGGACCGGCTGCGTGATGCCGCCTGCGCATCTGACAGAGATTGTGCAGGGCATTGCCGATATCGATCAGCTTAAACGCTGCGACGCCGTTCTGAGCGGTTACCTGGGTTCTGCCGAGCAGGGTGAACATATTCTCGGCATCGTGCGTCAGGTCAAAGCGGCGAATCCAGGGGCGAAATTTTTCTGCGACCCGGTGATGGGCCACCCGGAAAAAGGCTGTATTGTGGCGCCAGGCGTAGCGGAGTTTCATGTTCGCCACGCGCTACCCGCCAGCGACATTATTGCACCAAACCTGATCGAGCTGGAGATCCTCTGCGAGCATCCGGTTAACAGCGTAGAAGAGGCTGTAAGCGCCTCTCGCGAGCTGATAGCCCAGGGGCCGGAGATTGTGCTGGTGAAACACCTCGCACGGGCAGGATTGAGCCAGGACCGTTTTGAGATGCTGCTGGTCACCAAAGAAGAGGCCTGGCATATCAGCCGCCCGCTGGTGGATTTTGGCTCGCGTCAACCGGTAGGCGTTGGTGACGTGACCAGCGGCTTACTGTTGGTGAAATTGTTGCAGGGTGTGGCACTGCGCGAAGCGCTCGAGCATGTCACCGCGGCAGTTTACGAGATTATGATTGCGACGAAGACTATGCAGGAATACGAGTTACAGGTGGTCGCGGCACAGGATCGTATCGCAAAACCGGAGCACTATTTCAGCGCGACCCGTCTATAAGTTTTTATCTGTTTATGCGCCGGGTAGGGAGCGACCCACCCGGCAATTCAGACCATTCGGTTAGTTCAGGCCTTCCGCTTTCAGTGCCGCTGCGACAGCAGGGCGCGCCGCAACGCGTTCCATATACGATGCAACATGGCTTAACCCATCAAGGTTCAGTTTCACTGCACGCGCCCAGCGCAACACGGTGAACAGGTAGGCATCGGCAATGGTGAAACGTGCGCCACAAATCCACTGGTCGTCTTTCAACGATTCGTTGATGTATTGCAGCTTCTTCTCAAGCAGGGTGCGCACGGTTGGTTTGTACTCTTCCGGCGTATCCGGGCGGAACAGCGGCGTAAAGCCTTTGTGCAGCTCAGTTGCGATGTAGTTCAGCCACTCCAGCGTCTTGTAGCGAGAAACGCTGCTTACCGGTGCCAGCAGCTGGCGGTCCGGTACGGTATCGGCGAGGTATTGCATAATTGCCACGCCTTCGGTCAGAAGCGTACCGTCATCCAGCAGCAGAGCAGGAACTTGTCCCTTCGGGTTAATCGCAAAAAAATCATCGCCGTTTTCGAGGCGCTTCTTCATCAGGTCAACGCCGTCCAGCGTGAAATCTTTGCCGCTCTCGCGCAGGGTAATATGGGAAGCAAGAGAGCAGGCGCCCGGTTTGTAGAACAGTTTCATCGGTAACTCCTTTTTGCTGAGGTTTCAGCTATGTTAGTGCGCGAACGAATAAAAAAAAAGCCGCTAACGTAAAGTTAGCGGCTTCTGTTCAAACGTTTCCCGAAGACATTACGCGGTAGCGGTTTCAGTCGCTTTAGCGGATTTGTCGTCGTCCAGAGTCATACGGTTCAGTTTAGGTGCAGTCAACAGCATCAGCACAGCGATAACCGCTGTTGCGATACCAATCTGCATGAACACGGTACCGTAGACGTTCAGAGAAACCAGCGGATCGGTGACGTTTTCAGGTACAGCCATCAGGTTTGCGATCTTACCCGCAATGATGGCTGCGCCGGCAGTGGTCAGGAACCAGCTACCCATGATGAAGCCCATCAGACGCTGTGGAACCAGCTGAGCAACCATTGCCAGGCCCAGACCGGAGATCATCAGTTCACCGATAGACTGCAGCGCATAGCTTAAGATCAGCCAGTTAACGGAGACGATACCCGCCTCGGACGCAAAGTTAGTGCCCAGCGGCAGCACCAGGAATGCGCCTGAACACAGCACCATACCGATAGCGAATTTGTGCGGCATTGGCAGACGGTCGCCCATCTTGTTATAGATAGCGGCCAGAATCGGGCTACCAATCATGATCCAGAACGGGTTCAGCGCCTGATACTGCTCCGGCTCGAACGCGATACCCAGAATTGAGTGTTCAACGTTACGGATAGCGAAGAAGTTCAGGGAGGTTGGCATCTGGCTGTACAGCACGAAGAAGATAATGGCCTGCAGCATCAGGATGAACGCCACAATCATCTTACGACGAGCAGCACCCTGCATGGCGAAAGCTTCTTTCGCGAAGATGCAAACGATACCCAGCGCAACCACACCCAGTACAGCACGAGCGATGCCCTGGTTATGCAGCAGCCAAGTCGCGATAGCCGCGAGGATCACGACACCTACGATAGTTGCCAGCAGTTTGCCCATATGAACCGGCTCGAAGTCTGGTTTGGAACCGTAGTCTTTCACCCAACGTTTGCAGAAGGCAAAGTTCACTACGGTGATCAGCATACCGACCACGGACAGAGAGAACGCAACGCTCCAGCCGAACTTCGCGGCCAGCCACGGTGTTGCCAGCATAGAGAAGAAAGAACCGATGTTCACGGACATGTAGTACATGGTGAATGCACCGTCCAGACGCGGGTCATCTTTGTTGTAGCAGGTAGAGAGCAGAGAAGACGGGTTCGCTTTGAACAGACCGTTACCGACTGCGATAGTCGCCATACCCATGTAAACAACAGCGGCATCGTGACCAGACCAGGCCACCAGTGCATAACCGATAGCCAGGACAATTGCGCCCAGCATGATGACACGTTTGGTGCCGAGAACTTTATCGCCCAGCCAGCCGCCAATTGCGACCAGGCCGTACACCAGTGCACTGAATGAAGAGAACAGCGTGATGGAGTCAGCTTCAGACATACCCAGTTGTTTAACCAGGTAAACCGCCATGATCCCTTGCAGGCCGTAATAACCAAAACGTTCCCATAACTCGATAGAGAAGATGAGATAGAACGCTTTAGGTTGTTTGAAAGCGTTAAGACTTACGCTTTCTTCTGTTGGTTTATTGTTTGCAGTAGACACATATACCTCTTTTTTTACATCCCATATCAACGGGGGTGTTCATAGCGTGATGACCGTAGTCCATCCGCCTTATAGTTATATTGGGAGGGGAAACGGCGGGTAATGTTCACTATCCTGACCCTTCTGGCAATACGTTTGTAATACTCTGTTACATATATCCGAAGTGGTATAATCATCGGGTCATACAAATGTTATTCAGCGTTAAATTTCAAACGGCGGTTATTAGTGGTTTTTTTCACTACAAAGAGCCCCGAAAAGCGACCGTTTGGCGATATGTTCTGCTATTTGCCCTTTTGGGTAGTGATATAGCCCATATTCTGAAAAATGACTGGTCTAATGTGCGGTGCTGGATCGGTTAAATCTTGTCTGGCAAAGGGTTTAGGCAGGTTTTAACAACAAAAATCCAACATGGCGTTATCAGAGTGATCTTGATCACATATGTATAGAAATTTTTGGTGATGAAAAAACAATTAACCTGTTTGAGTGTTAAATGACCGAAGAATCGACAAGGTGGGATGTCACAATAACGAACAATTTACGGTCAAAAGGAAGGTTTGCAGATAGTCCTTCCTTTAATAAGGGCTTGAATGTGCGAAGGGAAAGCAAAACAGTCGATCAGGGATACACTTTTTCTTTAAATTCGCAGAGATCTTCGATGAGGCAGGAACCGCAGCGGGGCTTACGCGCAATGCAGGTATAACGGCCATGCAGAATGAGCCAGTGGTGGCAATCGACCTTAAATTCCGCAGGAACAACTTTTAGCAGCTTTTCTTCCACCTGCTCGACATTCTTGCCCGGTGCAAAATTGGTGCGATTAGAGACGCGGAAAATATGGGTATCGACGGCAATAGTTGGCCAGCCAAATGCCGTATTCAGCACCACGTTGGCGGTTTTACGCCCGACGCCGGGCAGGGCTTCCAGCGCAGCACGATCCTCCGGCACTTCTCCACCATGTTGTTCCAGTAGGATTCGACAGGTCTTAATTACGTTCTCGGCCTTGCTGTTAAACAGACCAATGGTTTTGATGCACGATTTCACGCCGTCTACGCCCAGCGCCAACATCGCCTTGGGCGTGTTAGCCACCGGATAGAGCAGGGCTGTTGCTTTATTGACGCTCACGTCAGTGGCCTGGGCAGAAAGCAACACGGCGATCAACAGCTCAAACGGCGAGTTAAAATTCAGCTCTGTTGTGGGATGAGGGTCTGCATCCCGCAAACGTGTCAGGATCGCAATGCGCTTTTCTTTGTTCATGAGGCCTTCTCGGGTATCCCTTCCAGTACGCTGCGCTCGGCGGCACGGCGTTTACGTTTCTCATCAATCAGGTATTTTATCGCCAGCATCATGCCAAGGCCAATAAAAGCGCCCGGCGGCAGCATGGCCAGCAGGAACGGGGTATCGGTATGGAATACTTCGATGCGCAACGCTTTTGCCCATCCACCGAGAAGTGCGTCTGCACCGTCAAACAGCGTTCCGTTACCCAGAATTTCACGCAGCGAACCCAGCACGAACATGGCACAGGTCGCCCCCATACCAATGGCGAAGCCATCCAGCGCCGACATGGCTGGACTGTTCTTCACGGCAAAGGCTTCTGCACGCCCGACCACAATACAGTTTGTCACAATCAGTGGGATGAAGATCCCGAGCGACTGGTACAGGCCAAAAGCATAGGCGTTGATCAACATCTGTACGATACTCACCACAGAGGCGATGATCATCACGTAAATAGGAATACGGATTTCCGTTGGCGTCCAGCGGCGTAGCGCGGAGATGGATAGGTTGGTCAGGGTCAATACCAGCGTGGTCGCCAGACCCAGACCCAGCGCGTTCGTGGCGGTAGATGTCACGGCGAGCAGCGGACACATCCCCAGCAGCTGCACCAGCGCTGAGTTATTCTTCCACAGTCCCTGGACGATAACCTCTTTAACCTGGCTCATGATTACTCCTCACAGGCCGGAAGATTGTTGATTTGCGCGGGCAGCGTTTGTGCATATAGCCCGGCTCGTTTAACGGCATTGACGACGGCACGCGGGGTGATGGTTGCCCCCGTGAACTGGTCAAACTCACCACCGTCTTTTTTGACTGCAAAGGCGGTATCAGCATCACCGTGGATGATCTTACCGGCGAAGTGCAAAATCCAGTCGCTTAAGCGCGTTTCAATTTTATCGCCCAGGCCTGGTGTTTCGTGGTGTTCTGTTACACGAGTACCCAGGATAGTACCGGAAAAATCACTGCCAACCAGCAGCTGAATCGCACCGGAATAGCCGTCGGGCGCTGTCGCTTCCATTACTGCCCCTACCGGCTTATCACCTTTGCGGGCGATAAAGACGCGGTGTGTCCCTTTGCCTAACGGGGGAGCTTGGACCACGAAGCAGCTTTGCTGCAGGTTATTATCGTAGAAATCAGACGGGATCACCTGATCGAACAGCGCCTTTTGCTGCTTCACTGCCTGCTCTTCAATGGTCGTTTTGGTCAGTGCGTTGACCAGCGCGGTCAGCCCGGTCAGGACAGCAGCGAAGATCGCCAAAGTAACGCCATGTTTTTGCATTGTTTTAAGCATAGCGAAACCCTTAGCGGTGGCCGTACACGCGCGGACGTGTGTAGTAGTCAATGAGCGGAACGGTAATGTTAGCCAACAGTACGGCAAAGGCCACACCGTCTGGATAACCGCCAAAGCTGCGGATCAGCCACACTAACAGGCCGGCCAGCGCGCCGAAAATCAGGCGGCCACGGTTGGTGGTTGAGGCCGTCACCGGGTCGGTCAAAATAAAGAATGCGCCCAGCATGGTCGCCCCGGAGAGCAGATGCATCTGCGGGCTGACGAAGGATTCTGGGGAGAACACCCAACCCAGCGTCGCGCATACCGCCAGCGTCACGAGGAAGCTGACAGGAATATGCCAGCGAATAGCTTTTTGCTGCAGCAGGAACAGGCCACCCAGAAGATACGCCAGGTTTACCCACTGCCAGCCTGCACCGGCCAGTACGGCGCTGTAGATGGCAGACTTCATGATCTGCTCAACGCTGTGACCGGCATGCAGAGAGGTTTTAAAGGTATCAAGCGGCGTTGCCTGGCTGATACCGTCCACGCCCATACGCAGCGAGTCCATATCGGTGCCAGACGCGGTATGGCCGGTGAAGATCACCTGCAGTGCGTCCATAAAACCAGGCACGGTTGCCGCAATTTCATGCGGAGGCAGCCAGCTGGTCATTTGCACCGGGAAAGAGATCAGCAGTACGACATAGCCAATCATCGCCGGGTTGAACGGGTTGTGGCCCAGCCCGCCATAAAGCTGCTTGGCGATAATGACCGCAAAGACGGTACCGAGCACCACCATCCACCACGGCGCGAGCGGGGGAATACTGATCGCCAACAGGAGGCCGGTGAGGAGCGCCGAATTGTCGCTCAGAATGCGTGAGACATCCATCTTGCGTAACTTCAGCACCAGGCCTTCTGCCGCGAGTGCACTCGCGCAGCCCAGAACTAACTGGAAAAGCGTACCCCAGCCGAAAAACCAGAACTGTACGGCGATCCCCGGCAGGGCCGCCAGGCAGACCAGCATCATAATGCGCGATGTCTGGCGCTGGTTATGGGTATAAGGGGAACTTGCGATTCTGAAAACCATTTAATCCTCGTTAACTGCTTGCTGTGCGGCTTTCTTCGCCTGAACGCGTGCAATCGCGGCGGCGACTGCGGCTTTGCGCGGATCGTCGTTTGCGGCCTGCTGATCTTCCTGCTGTGCGGCTTTACGGGCCTTGGCGCGCGCAATAGCCGCTTCGACGGCGGCCTTACGCGGATCAACCGGTGCCTCAGGCTCCGCGACAGCTTCCTGTTGCGCAGCTTTGCGCGCTTTAGCGCGGGCGATAGCCGCTTCAACAGCGGCTTTGCGTGGGTCGACCACTTCCTGCTCAACCACCACGTCCTGCTGTCCAGCCTTGCGGGCTTTTGCACGCGCAATCGCTGCCTCAACGGCCGCTTTACGCGGGTCCTCGCTCGCCTGTGGTTGTGCATTCAGTGCTTTTTCCGCCTGACGGGCGCGCGCTTCGGCTTTGCGCACTTCGCGGGCGGCAATCGCTTCGCTGTTATCCGGTTTCTCACCTGCAGGGATCATCAGAGTTTGTGCAGCGGTCGCTTTTTTCTCACGAACCCGCGCCAGCGCTGCATTGATGGCATCCTGATCTTTCTCACCCGGCTGAACGGCAGCCTGCTTGTGTCGTTCCTGGCGAGCCGCTTTCTCACGCTCAAGGCGCGCCTGACGAGCCTCAAAACGGGATTTTGCTTCTGCGGCGCGTTTTTCTTCCATTGAGATGGTGTAAATTTCTGCCTTCTCCTGACGGAAATATTGCACTAGCGGAATGTTGCTTGGGCACACCCAGGCGCAGGCACCGCACTCAATGCAGTCAGCGAGATTATGGGCTTTCGCCTTATCGTGCAGTTGGCCTTTGCTGTACCAGTACAGCTGCTGCGGGAGCAAATCTGCCGGACAGGCGTCCGCGCAGGCGCTGCAGCGTATACAACCTTTCTCTTCCTGCTCTTCACCCATCTCCGTTGGGGAAGGGGCGAGCAGACAGTTGGTGATTTTCACGACCGGGACATCCAGCCACGGCAGGGTAAAGCCCATCAGCGGGCCGCCCATGATCACCATCTGGTCGCTGCCGGGGCAAAACTCGGCCTGCTCAAGAAGATGGCGTACGGGGGTTCCCAGACGTGCCCAAACGTTACCCGGACGGGAAACGGATTCGCCCGTTAACGTCACCACGCGTTCGGTTAAGGGTTCACCGTCAACCACTGCGCGCTTCACGGCATAGGCCGTACCGACGTTTTGCATCAGTACGCCGATATCAGAGGAACGTCCACCGTGGGGCACTTGCTTGCCGGTGAGGATCTGCGTCAGCTGTTTTGCCCCCCCGGAAGGGTATTTGGTGGGAATGACGCGCAGGCCAATATCGTGGCTGCCGGCCAGTACCGCACGCAGCATGGAAATGGCCTGCGGTTTATTGTCTTCAATGCCGATCAGGACTTCACGCGGCTGCAGAATATGCGCAAGAATGCGGATACCTTCCACCACCTGCGCGGCGCAGTCCTGCATCAGACGGTCATCAGCGGTGATATAGGGTTCGCACTCGGCGGCGTTAACGATCAGCGTTTCAATTTTGTCGCCGCCGCCGCGCAGTTTCGTACCGGTGGGGAAACCAGCACCGCCCAGACCCGCAACGCCGAACTGATGGATGCGTTCGATGAGCGCCTCGCGACTCTGCGCGCGATAGTCGCTCCAGCCGTCGCGTTCTATCCAGCGGTCTTCTCCGTCGGCCTCGATTATCACGCTCAGCTCTGAAAGTGCTGAAGGGTGAGCAACGGTATGGGGCGCTATTGCCACCACTTTACCCGACGTCGGGGCGTGCACAGGGAGCATCCGTCCGCGGCCAAAAGTCAGCTGCTGGCCGCGAAGAACGATATCACCTTCTTTTACGCACAGTTCGCCTTCCGCACCAATATGCTGCTTCAGCGGCATAACGTAACGGGTTGCCAACGGAATCTGGCGCAGCGGGGTGCCGTTGGACTGGTTTTTCATTTCTGGCGGATGGATACCGCCATCAAAGTCCCAAATCTTCTCTTTTCTGAAAGCAGAAAATAACTTAAGCATGTTGTTCCACAGGAATGATGCGAACCGGAATGGTTTGAAGATCCCACTTCCAGCTTTCGGTAGTCGTTTCAACCGGGCGTAATTCGATGCACTGCGTCGGGCAAGGGGCCACGCAGAGATTGCAGCCGGTGCACAAATCCGCCACAACGGTATGCATGGCGCGAGTGGCGCCAACAATGGCGTCAACGGGGCATGCCTGGATGCATTTGGTGCAGCCAATGCAGTTAGCTTCGTCAATCACCGCGAGAGCACGCACAGGCTCCTGGACATCCTCATCACCCTCCGCCGGTTGCGGATCAACGTTCAGCAGGGCAGCGATTTTCAGCATGACCGCTTCGCCGCCTGGCGCACAGCGGTTAATTTTTTCACCCTGAATACCGACCGCTTCAGCGTAGGGGCGACAGCCAGGGTAACCGCATTGCCCACACTGGCTTTGCGGCAGCAGCTCATCGATTTTTTCTACAACCGGATCGTCCTCAACCGCAAAACGGCGGGAGGCGTAACCCAGAATTAGACCAAACACCAACCCCAAAACGCTGATGGAGGCGATGGCAATCCAGATAGCATTCATTACAACTTCACCAGACCACTAAAGCCCATAAAGGCCAGAGACATCAAACCTGCGGTGACCAGCGCAATAGCATTCCCGCGGAAGGGAGCAGGGATATCCGCTGCCGCCAGACGTTCACGTATTGAGGCGAACAGCACCATCACCAGCGAGAAACCGACGGCGGCAGAGAAGCCATACAGCGCCGATTGCATAAAGTTATGCCCGAGGTTGATGTTCAGCAGAGCCACGCCGAGCACGGCGCAGTTCGTCGTAATCAGCGGCAGGAAAATACCCAGCAGGCGGTATAACGCCGGGCTGGTTTTGCGCACGACCATTTCCGTAAATTGCACAACAACCGCAATAACCAGAATAAAGGCCAGCGTGCGGAGATAGGTTAACCCCAGCGGGATGAGGATCCAGGTGTCAATCCACCATGCGCAGATAGACGCCAACGTCATGACGAAGGTTGTCGCCAGCCCCATGCCCATTGCAGTTTCCAACTTTTTGGAAACACCCATAAACGGGCACAGGCCAAGGAACTTCACCAAAACGAAGTTGTTAACCAGCACAGTGCCGACAAAGAGCAGTAAGTAATCGGTCATTATTTAGCCTGAAATAAAAAAGCCGCCTATTATCGGATAAACCACAACAGGCGACAACAGGTTAACTGTAAGGTTATTACGGATTCACGAAGGTTTTTTTCACCCGCGCTGAACGCTTAAAATAGGGCACCAGCAACGCCGCAGCCAACAGCGGGAACAGCAGCTGACGAACGGCAAGCGCGTCAGGAACGGGTGAGAAAGCAAAGGCTTTCACGGCCAACAGCACGGAAATCAGCAGCCAGATAATATAGTGCTTCGGTACGCTCTTGCGCCGCTTAAAGAAGGCAATGGTCAGCCATAGCGTGTAGTACCACATGGCGATCGCAAAAACGAACGACGCAAACCACATGGCAATATTAAGCACACTTTGCGACATTAAGGTCTGGATTGCATGCGGTGTGATCAGTGCAGTGGTATAAAGCAGCAGCGCGAGTGATGCGCTAAGTAGTGCAACCAGCAGCCATGCCAGCGGGGCGATTAACCAGCCTCCAATTCTTTCTCCGGGCGTTGCGGTCATGAACTCTCCCATAAGTCTGCGCGAAATGTTGTACAGCTAATTTGCAGGGCGCAGAGTATATAACATTTCGCGCGGATGGCTACTTTCTTATAAAACGTAACGCCATACGGACTTAGGCACTTCACCGACATTAAACAAACGACCACCGGAAACCAGTTCAGCACGACGATGGTCAGCGGCGCGATACATATTAATGATTTCTTGATTATCCGACAGCGTGTAGTTCAGATGGTCAAACAGTTTTTCCAGGCTCTCAAGGGAATTGATCTTACGAAATTTTAATAAATAGTCCTGAACTGTCATGTTAATAAGTTTCCATATAAAAGTGAGTAATACCAGTAAAGGTAATTCGTTCGAATGATAAACGGATTAATAAGGACGTAAACAGCCCACTTCGGTAACGCGACTAAATTAGGAGTTTTCTTTGCGAAAGATTCAGGCATCAGATGATGCCTGGAAGAGAAGGTTAACCGTGTTCAACGCGACTGGCAATACGTAACTGACATATAATGTCACTCATTATTGCTGCAAGGGATTACTTCGGTTGTGCAGCCGTGACGGGCTCCGGCGGCTGGTAGTTATCGATATGGCTGGCAACGCCGAGCAAAATGACCGATACCCCAAGTACAATCCATCCCGCTAATTCAATGATTCGATTAATAATTGACGTCATGATTCAAGTTTGTAATTTATCCATAAATACAGATTGCAAATGTTACAGCGACATATCCGCAACGGCAAGTGCTTTGGGAACGGTTCCCCTAAACAAAATCAGAAGGTTACATTTATGTAACAAAAACGAATGGCATGGGATGCTATTTTAAGTCATATGGCACATTATTAATCTGTAGGGATATGAGGATCGCCAGCGAGAAATAAGAATATTGTAAAAGAGGGCAACACTATGAGTGATAGCATCCGCGTCGGGCTTATTGGTTACGGATATGCGAGCAAAACATTTCATGCACCTCTGATTGCCGGAACGCCGGGGATGGAGCTATCGGCGGTTTCCAGTAGTGATGCGACCAAAGTGCACGCTGACTGGCCCACCGTACCGGTGGTTTCAGAGCCTAAATACCTTTTCAACGATCCTAATATAGACTTAATTGTTATCCCCACCCCAAACGATACGCACTTTCCACTGGCCAGGGCCGCCCTTGAAGCCGGCAAGCACGTCGTTGTGGATAAACCTTTTACCGTGACGTTGTCACAGGCGCGCGAGCTGGATGCACTGGCTAAAAGTTTGGGCAGGCTGCTGGCGGTGTTCCACAATCGGCGCTGGGACAGTGATTTTCTGACGCTTAAGGCACTTCTCGGTGAGGGGACGCTGGGGGAAATCGCTTATTTTGAATCACACTTTGACCGTTTTCGTCCGCAGGTACGTCACCGCTGGCGTGAGCAAGCCGGCCCGGGTAGCGGCATCTGGTACGATTTAGCCCCACACCTGCTGGATCAGGCGGTAAATCTGTTTGGCCTGCCGGTAAGCATGACGGTTGATTTGGCGCAGCTTAGACCCGGTGCGCAAACGACAGATTATTTTCACGCGGTCCTAAGCTACCCGCAGCGCCGCATTGTGCTGCACGGGACGATGCTCGCGGCGGCTGAATCTGCACGGTATATTGTCCACGGCACGCGCGGGAGCTACGTGAAATTTGGCTTGGATCCGCAGGAAGACCGGCTGAAAAATGGGGAACGCTTGCCGCAGGAAGACTGGGGATACGACATGCGCGATGGTGTCATCACGCGTGCTGAAGGTGAGGTGCTGGTGGAAGAAACGTTGCTGACCATTCCGGGGAATTATCCCGCGTTTTACGCTGCTGTTCGCGATGCGCTGAATGGCACGGGCGAAAACCCGGTGCCCGCCAGCCAGGCTATACAGATCATGGAGCTTATCGAACTGGGGATAGAATCTGCCAAACATCGCGCAACGCTTTGTCTGGCATAGTCTTGGCATGCCGGGAGTGGCTCATCGCCCCCCGGCATCAGGGTTACTTCTGCGCAACCTTATCGCGCAGGGCCTGTTTTTCTGCAGGCGACAGGAAGGCCATCTCCAGACCGTTAATCTGCGCCTGACGGATCTGTTCACGGCTAAGGCCAGCCTGCGGTGCGGCAATGTTATATTCATGAACAATGTCCACACCCTGAACCGCCGGGTCGTCAGTGTTCAGCGACGCCAGCACGCCATGTTCCAGGAAGGTTTTCAGCGGATGATGCGTGAGTGATGACACGGTGCTGGTCTGAATGTTGGACGTCAGGCAGGATTCAATCCCGATGCGCTGTTCAGCCAGGAAATCCATCAGCGTGCGGTCTTCAACCGCCTTCACGCCGTGGCCGATACGTTCTGCACCCAGTTCACGGATGGCCTGCCAGATGCTTTCCGGGCCAGCGGCTTCACCGGCATGAACGGTGATATGCCAGCCTGCATCGCGCGCACGGTTGAAGTGGGAGAGGAACAGGCTGCCCGGGAAGCCCAGCTCGTCACCCGCGAGATCGACCGCGGCGATCTGGTCACGGTGGGCCAGCAGCGCGTCCAGCTCTTGCAAACACGCTGCCTCGCCAAAGGTGCGGCTCATAATACCAATCAGGCGCGCCTGGACATCAAACGCTTTGCATCCTTCGCGAACGCCTTCAATCACCGCTTCCACCACCCCAGCAACGGGCAGGCTGTGGGTCATGGCCATGTAACCGGGTGAAAAACGCAGTTCAACGTAATGCAGACCGTTTCGGGCGGCATCTTCAATGTTTTCAAACGCCACGCGGCGGCAGGCATCCAGCGAGGCCAGCATCTTCACGCCCCAGTCGAGTTTACTCAGAAAACTCACCAGATCGGGTTCATTTGAGGTGACCTGAACATGTGGGATGAGAGTTTCAAGCGTTTGAGCAGGAAGCGTCAAATTAAACTGGCGGCCAAGATCGAGGATGGTTTGGGCACGAATGTTACCGTCAAGGTGACGGTGAATATCAGTTAATGGCAGGCGTGTATCAATCATGGTCGCACTCTTTTCTGGTTAAAGTGCGCCACATTATAAAAACAAAACGAGGGAAAAAGCTATTTGCGCAAGGGAATATTCCGTTGCGCAAATCAATTACAGAAGGATGTTAATACCGGCAATGAGACGCTGTACCCCTTGCTCCAGCTTGCTGCGCGGGCAGCCTGCATTAAGGCGTACAAAACCGTTACCTTCATTTCCGTAAGTATATCCCGGCATGATGGCGACTTTTTGCTGCTCGATCAGTACCTGTTGCAGCGCTTTGTCATCAATGCCCAGAGGGCGTAAATCGATCCACGCGAGATACGTTGCCTCGGGTGGCTGCCAGTTGAGTTTCGGAAAAGCACTGTTCAATTCCCGAGCAATATAGCGCAGGTTTTCTTCAAGATATCCCCGCAACGCATCCAGCCAGAATTCTCCCTGCTGGTACGCCGCGATGTGCGCGGTGAGTGCCAGAACTGAAGGGGACGAAAGCCCGTCGCGGCCTTTGAGTGCACTGAGGTAACGGTTACGGCTGTTTTCATCACCAATCAGACCGTATGCGCCCGTCAGCGCAGGGATATTAAAGCTTTTAGAACCGGAGGTCACCAGCGCCCATTTGCTACGCGCAACGACATTCCACGGCGTATGACGATGGTTGCCCCATACCATGTCCATATGGATCTCATCGCTTATCACCGCTACGTCGTACCGTTCACACAACTTGGCCATGAGAGTGAGCTCATCCCGCGTCCAGACTTTTCCCGTTGGGTTTTGCGGGCTGCAAAGCAACAGAATTTTGTTTTCCGGCTTCGCCAGCGCCGCATCAAGCGCGGCCATGTCACCCTGCCAGCCACCCGCATGTTTCTGCATTGCCACAGGCACCACGGTGCGCTGGTTGCCTTCAATGGCGTTATAGAATGCATCGTATGCCGGGGTGTGTACCACCACACCCTCGCCAGGCGCCGACCAGAGGCGAATCAGCTCGGATACCATATAGATAACGGAAGGGCCATAAACGACAGAGTTTGTATTGATATCGCTGTTAAAACGTTGACGGAACCAGTGAGCCACCGCGGCCAGAAACTCTTCGTTTTTCCAGCGGCTATAGCCAAACACGCCGTGGTTTATACGCTCATGCAGCGCTTCGGTAATGCAGGGAGCAGTGGCGAAATCCATATCTGAAATAGTGAAAGGCAGCAGGTCGGCAGCGCCAAAGCGGTCAGCGACATAATCCCACTGGGTACACCAGGTGCCGTGGCGATCCACGACGGTAGAAAAATCAAACATGACGTTGGTCCTTAAAGTAAAACCCCCTCAAGGTGAGGGGGTTGAGGCATCAGGCTTCTACTGTTCGCATCAGGGTTGCCAGCTCGTCTTTCACCGACTGCACCTGCGGGCCGATGACAACCTGCAAATTATGCTGATTCAACTGTACCACACCGATAGCCCGGTTGGCTTTTAGGGCGTTGGCATCCACTTTAGACATATCCGCGACCGACAAACGCAGACGGGTAATGCAGTTATCCAGAGAGGTAATGTTATCCGCACCGCCCAGCGCCGCCAGAATAGCAGGGGTGTTATAGCCGGATTTTCCGACGGTACCCGCAACGGCCTGCTCAACGCTGGTGGCGGTTTCCGCATCGCGACCCGGTGTTTTCAGGTTGAAGCGGGTGATGGCGAAGCGGAAGATACCGTAGTACACCGCAAACCAGATGGCCGCCACAACCGGCACCAGATACCACTTGGTGGACAATCCGTGCAGGATGCCGAACACCACGAAGTCGATCACGTTACCGTCGGTATTACCGATGGTCACGCCCAACACCGCCATCACGGTAAAGCCCAGACCGGTCAGCACGGCGTGAATGAGATACAGCACTGGGGCAACGAACAGGAACAGGAATTCAATTGGCTCGGTGGTTCCGCCAACCACGCAGGCGATGACGCCGGAGATCAGCAGGCCTTTAATTTTATGACGGTTTTCCGGGCGAGCACAGTGGTACATCGCCAGCGCCGCACCCGGCAGACCGCCGAGGAAGGCAGGCATTTTACCCTGTGACAGGAAGCGCGTTGCGCTTTCAGAGAAGCCATGTGTAGTAGGGCAGCTTAGCTGCGCCTGGAAGATTGTCAGGGCACCGCTTACGTCGTGACCGCACACGTCCATGGTGCCGCCTGCTTCGGTGAAGCGGATCAGGGCAACAAGGATATGCTGCAGACCAAATGGCAGCAGCAGGCGTTCGCCGGTGCCGAAGATCATCGGGCCGAAGTCACCCGCACCGTTAATGATACGACCAATGCCGGTAATGCCCATGGCAAAGACTGGCCAGATCAGCGGAATAATCAGACCAAACAGCCCCATGACCACGAGGGTAACAATCGGTACAAAGCGAGTGCCACCAAAGAACGCCAACGCATCCGGCAGGCGGATATTATGGAAGCGCTCGTGCAGCATCCAGATAATCACACCCGCGATCACCGCGCCGAGGATCCCGGTATCGATGGACTGAATACCAATGACACTCTGGATGTTGTTCGCTTTCAGTACGGCGGCATCGGTGGTTGGCAGGATACCTTTTGCCGTCAACCAGAAGTTCACCGCGAGGTTCATCACCGCGTAGCCGACGAAACCGGCAAACGCGGCAACGCCTTTGTTTTCTCGCGCCAGACCCAGCGGGATAGCGATACAGAACATGACAGGCAAGAAGCTGAATGCAAAGGAGCCGACCTTACTCATCCAGATAAAGATCGCCTGCAGCACAGGGTTGCCGAGGAACGGAATCAGGGTGATGACATCGTTACTGCTCAGTGAGCTGCCGATCCCGAGCATGATCCCGCAGAACGAGAGGAGTGCCACGGGCAGCATAAAGGTTTTACCCAGTTGCTGGAAAAATTCCCACAGCGATATTTTTTGTGCTGCTTTCGCCGTCATAAAACGACTCCTTAAATGTTAAACTCAGTTTATCTGCTTCAATGCTGCGAGAAGATAAAACGTTTTATCAAATTTTAGTGCGCGCTAAATCACATTCTCGGGCTTTCACTGGTAGTATAAAGATAATGTATTGATAAAACGTTTTACCGATCTCATTTTAGGGAGTTCCGCCAACACATGGCTGTAGCGAAAAAGATCACCATCAACGATGTCGCGCTGGCTGCGGGCGTTTCTGTGAGCACCGTATCACTGGTATTGAGCGGGAAAGGGCGCATTTCTTCAGCGACCGGCCAGCGAGTCAACGACGCGGTTGAGCAACTGGGCTTTGTGCGTAACCGCCAGGCATCGGCGCTGCGGGGTGGGCAAAGCGGGGTGATTGGCTTGATTGTGCGTGACCTGACCTCGCCTTTCTACGCTGAATTGACCGCAGGGCTAACCGAGGCCCTTGAAGCCCAAGGGCGGATGGTCTTCTTACTCCACGGTGGGCGCGATCCTGAACAATTGCTTTCACGGCTGGATATGCTGCTGACGCAGGGGGTAGACGGCGTGATCGTTGCCGGCGCGTCGGACATGGGCAGTGAATTGTGCGAGCGTGCCGCCGAGAAGGGCATTCCGCTGGTATTTGCGTCGCGCGCCAGCTATCTGGATGAGGCGGATACATTGCGCCCTGATAATATGCAGGCCGCACAAATGCTGACCGAGCATCTCATTCGCCGGGGCCATCAGCGCATTGCCTGGCTCGGTGGAAAAAGCTCGTCGCTGACGCGTGCCGAGCGGGTTGGCGGTTACTGCTCCACATTGATCAAGTACGGGTTGCCTTTCCACAGCGAATGGGTCGTAGAGTGTGAATCTAGCCAGAAGAAAGCGGCAGAAGCGATAAGCACGCTGTTACGCAGCAGTCCAACGGTAAGCGCGGTGATTTGCTACAACGATGTGATTGCAATGGGCGCCTGGTTTGGCTTAATCCGCGCCGGCCGTCAGGGCGGGGAAAGCGGTGTTGAAACCTTCTTCGGCCACCAGGTGGCGCTGGGCGCCTTTGCCGACGTAGGTGAAAACGCGCTGGATGATTTGCCCATTGTCTGGGCCACCACCCCTGCACGAGAAATGGGCTATACCCTGGCCGACAGAATGATGCAACGCATTGAGAAATCAGATGTCCAGGTTGGGCACCAGATCGTGGCCGCACGCCTGGTGACGGTTAAATAGCGTCAACATGGGCACCCTTGTTTTTGTCTTGAGATAGGGTTCTCATCCTAGGGTGACACAAACCCTCTGGTACCGAAATTCAATAATAAAGCAAAAAAAAACCCCTCGCAGGAGGGGCTTCGCATGATTATTGCTGTGGTGCAGCTGGCTCTGCCGGTTCCGGCATCCCCAGCGCAGGCATCCCAAACATCCCCACAAAGTCTTCCAGCGGCATTTTATCGCCGTTGAGTGTCACCTGACCGTTGGCATACTGCAGGCTGGTGGAAATGGTGTTGTTTTCCAGTTTGGTGATACGGAACATCTGACCCATCGCCGCCAGGCCTTTGACCTGTTGGTTTGCCAGCTTGCCTGCATCTTCATCGCCGTAGCCTTCAAGCTTCGCAATTTGAGTCATGAACTCGGTCGCCATGTCGACCGGAATGGTCAGCTTGCTGTCGAGCGACTTCACGCTGCGATCCACTTCCTGCGCTAACGTCTGCGGCTCACCCGTTGCGGTTGCCGGGTCTTTCAGGAACAGCGACAGGTTGAAGTTGGTTTCGCCTTTGCTGTTTTTCCAGCTCAGCGGAGCAACGGTGATTACCGGTTCGCCTTTCAGCAGGATAGGCAGGTTGTTGAACAGCACCGCCATTGCTTGCTGTTGGTAAATTTCCGGGTTCTGTTGCAGCGCGGCATCGGTGAGCAGCGCCTGGCTCTCTTTACTGTATTTCTGGCTAAATTCATGCCACGCCTGGCCGTCGATATTGCCGATCTTCAGTGAAAGTTTACCGGTACCCAGATCCTGATTCTGTACTTTCAGGCTGTTAAGGGTGTAATCAAGCTGGGTGTCGATGCTTTTTCCGTCTTTAGAGACACCCGTTTTCCCGTCCAGAACCATACCTTCCAGCACGGCCATTTCTTTGCCTTCGACCCCGATAGCAATTTTATCGAGAGAAATTTTCTGGTCGCCAATGCGCTCTTTAAAATCCGTCATCCGGCTATTGCCGTCGGCTTTCAGGTTATTGAAGGTGAGTTGGACCTTTTGGTTGTATTCGTTGACGGCATTGACCAGCCCACTTTCAGCTTCACCGGTCAGTGAGAACACATTCCCTTCGCGATCCGCGTCCAGCGTGAAGTTACCGCCGCTAAAGGCGACTTTTTCGTTACCGTTTTCGTAATTCAGCGCTTTCAGAGCAATATCGGAACGCGTATCTCCGGCATAGCTGATGCGGGTATTAATGTCGAAAGGTGACTCATTTTTGGCTAAGTCGAAAAGCGGTTTGGTTAACGCGTTATTCACCAGCACGGTATGAACCGACGCCATCGACGGGATCAGATTAAAGGTTTTTAACTGGGCGAGGGGGAGCGGGCCGTGGCTGACCACTTCATCCAGCACTACGCTCTGGCCGGGTTTAAGCCAGGCATTTTCATTTCCGGCAACAGGTTTTACGACCAACTGCATACGGCTGGTAAATACACCGCGCTGGTAATTCTCATAGCTAAGCGCTACGCCCGCTTCTGGTGCACTACGCTGAATTTCGCTGTTAGCCTGCGCGAGCATCTCTGCAAGACGGCTTTCCAGTTGTTTACCGGTAAACCATGAGGCACCCGTCCATACCACGCCTAAAGCAACAATCACGCCTACCGCTACGACCGATTTTTTCATTGCGACTATCCCTAAAATGAAACCAGGCGGTAAAAACCGCCCGGTGATATAAAGCCTTCAACTAGCTTAGCAAGAGTTGTTAAAAAATTCAGTAAGTGCTTAAAGCTTATTGAAAACACGTGCCAGGCGGCCCGTGCCGCTGATCTGCAATGGAGACTCGTTTGCCGCGATAAACGCTGACTCACCCGGCTTAAGCACCAGGCGCCGATCGCCTTTATGCAGCGTGGCCTCGCCCTCAATGCAAAACAGGATCGCCGCGCTATCCTGCGCAATGGCGGTTTCTGTGTGGCTCAGCTCGTGCAGTGAGAAGGAAAAATCATCTACCGGAATAGGGAAGTCCAGCTCTGCGCCATGCTTCACCGGCTGGGTCAGCAGCTCTGCGGCCGGTTTAGCCACAAACTTCACGTTGGCAACCAGTTCCGGGATATCAATGTATTTAGGCGTCAGGCCCGCACGCAGCACGTTATCCGAGTTCGCCATCACCTCCAGCGCCACGCCCTGCAGATACGCATGCGGGGTTTCAGCAAACAGGAACATTGCGTCGCCCGGGTTCAGCTTCACCACATTCAGCAGCAGCGGGGAGAACAGGCCGCTGTCGTCTGGGTAAAACTGAGCGATGAGGCGGATGGTGTCCCATGGCTCGCCCTGCTGGCTATTCAGCGCCGCTTTCAATACTGCCAGCGCGTGGGATTTTTCGTCGCCCTGCATATTCAACAGGCTGGCAAACAGCTGGCTAAGACCTTCAGCGTTCGGGTTTTCCAGGAAATGGGCGATGGCCTTGTTGGCACCTGAAACAGGTTGCAGCAGAGAAATGATCTCAGAGAACTCGCGGAAAGCATTCATTGCCAGGAATGGGGTGAGCGCGAAAACCAGCTCCGGCTTATGGTTAGGGTCTTTGTAGTTACGCTCGGCGGCGTCTAACGGAATACCTGCCGCGTTCTCTTTCGCAAAGCCAATTTCAGAGGCTTTTTTGTTCGGGTGAACCTGGATAGAGAGCGGTTGGTCAGCACACAGTACTTTAAACAAGAACGGCAGTTCACCAAAACGATCCGCGACGTTTTGGCCCAGCAGCGCAGCTTTGTCGGCGTCGATGACATCGCGCAGGCTGCGTACCTGACCGTTCGCATCTTCAATTTTTGAGCTGCTCTTCGGATGTGCTCCCATCCACAGTTCTGCCATCGGCAGGTTGTCCGGGTTTGCGATACCGTAGAGATCCGTTAACGCAGTTTTACTTCCCCAGGCGTAGTTTTGCACTGAGTTGATGAGTCTTTGCATTATCAAGCCCTGATTCAAATGTGGAATTTACTCCGGGTATTAAAGCAATAAACAGCGCGGAAGTAACCTGCGCATGCAAAAAGTCGTACTAGTCTCAGTTTTTGTTAAAAAATTGTGTAGGATAAGCTAACTCGCTTTTAAGGAGGCAGCGGAACATCTGCCCTACATAATCAGACCCAAGCAGTAAGTGAGAGAACAATGTCGAACAAACCCTTTCATTACCAAGATCCTTTCCCCCTCAGTAAGGATCAGACCGAGTATTACCTGTTAACCCGCGATCACGTTTCTGTTTCTGAATTCGAAGGACAGGCGATCCTCAAGGTTGACCCGCAGGCGCTGACATTACTGGCGCAGCACGCCTTCCATGACGCTTCGTTTATGCTCCGTCCTGCGCATCAGCAGCAGGTCGCGGATATCCTGAACGACCCGCAGGCCAGCGAGAACGACAAATACGTTGCGCTGCAGTTCCTGCGTAATTCGGATATTGCGGCGAAAGGCATTCTGCCAACCTGTCAGGATACCGGCACGGCGATTATCGTCGGTAAAAAGGGCCAGCGCGTCTGGACCGGTGGCGGTGACGAAGCAGCGCTGGCGCATGGCGTTTACAACACCTACATCGAAGATAACCTGCGCTACTCGCAAAACGCGGCGTTGGATATGTATAAAGAGGTCAATACCGGCACTAACCTGCCAGCCCAGATTGACCTCTACAGCGTGGACGGCGACGAGTACAAGTTCCTCTGCATCGCCAAAGGCGGCGGTTCAGCGAACAAAACGTACCTTTACCAGGAAACCAAAGCGCTGCTCACGCCGGGCAAGCTGAAGAATTATCTGGTCGAGAAAATGCGCACCCTTGGGACTGCGGCGTGCCCGCCGTACCATATCGCGTTCGTCATTGGCGGGACGTCAGCAGAAAGTACGCTGAAAACCGTTAAGCTGGCGTCGACGAAGTATTACGACGGCCTGCCAACGGAAGGGAATGAGCACGGACAGGCATTCCGCGACGTGCAGCTTGAGCAGGAACTGCTTCAGGAAGCGCAGAACCTGGGGCTGGGCGCGCAGTTTGGCGGTAAATACTTTGCGCATGATATCCGCGTTGTGCGTCTGCCGCGCCACGGGGCATCCTGCCCGGTGGGGATGGGCGTCTCCTGTTCCGCGGATCGCAACATCAAAGCGAAGATCAACCGCGACGGTGTGTGGATCGAAAAACTGGAGAATAACCCCGGCAAGTTTATTCCGGAATCATTGCGTAAAGCGGGCGAGGGCGAAGCGGTGCATGTCGACCTCAATCGTCCGATGAGCGATATTCTGGCGCAGCTTTCGCAGTATCCGGTGTCGACACGCCTCTCCCTGAACGGCACGATTATCGTGGGCCGTGACATCGCGCACGCGAAGCTGAAAGAGCGTCTGGACAACGGCGAAGGACTCCCGCAGTACATTAAAGATCACCCGATCTACTACGCGGGCCCGGCAAAAACGCCTGAAGGCTACGCCTCTGGTTCGTTAGGTCCAACCACGGCAGGCCGCATGGACTCCTACGTCGACCAGCTGCAGGCTAACGGCGGCAGCATGATCATGCTGGCGAAAGGCAACCGTAGCCAGCAGGTGACGGACGCGTGTCACAAGCACGGCGGCTTCTACCTGGGCAGCATCGGTGGCCCGGCTGCGGTGCTGGCGCAGGGCAGTATTAAGAGCCTGGAGTGTGTGGAGTATCCGGAACTGGGTATGGAAGCTATCTGGAAAATTGAAGTGGAAGACTTCCCGGCGTTTATCCTCGTGGATGACAAGGGCAATGATTTCTTCAAGCAGATCCAGTCTTCCCAGTGTTCGGCGTGTGTGAAGTAATCTAAAAATCCGGGTGGCTTACTGCCACCCGGTACATTAAAGAGCGCACAAAGCGCCATACCGTATTTCAGAAGCAATCAATACTTATCTCTTAAGCATGTGAGCAATCCCATCTTTATTCTCAAGGAGAAAGTAATGACCACCGTACGCAGCGAGAAAGACTCAATGGGCGCCATCGACGTCCCGGCCGACAAGCTATGGGGCGCGCAAACCCAGCGATCGCTGGAACACTTCCGAATTTCCACTGAAAAAATGCCTGTCTCGCTGATCCAGGCGCTGGCGCTGACCAAACGCGCGGCGGCCAAAGTGAACCAGGATTTAGGTCTGCTGGTGGCAGATAAAGCCACCGCCATCATCAATGCTGCCGACGAAGTGCTGGCAGGCAAACATCCCGACGAATTCCCGCTTGCCATCTGGCAAACCGGCTCGGGTACGCAGAGCAACATGAACATGAACGAAGTGCTGGCGAACCGGGCAAGCGAGCTGCTGGGCGGCGTGCGCGGCATGGAGCGCAAGGTTCACCCGAACGATGACGTGAACAAGAGCCAAAGCTCTAACGATGTCTTCCCGACGGCGATGCACGTGGCCGCGGTGATTGCTATTCGCGAGCAGCTGATCCCGCAGCTGAACGTTCTCAAAACCACTCTCAACGAGAAAGCGCTCGCCTTTAGCGATATCGTTAAAATCGGCCGCACCCACCTTCAGGATGCCACCCCTCTGACGCTCGGGCAGGAGATCTCCGGCTGGGTGGCGATGCTTGAGCATAACCTTAAGCACATTGAGTACAGCCTGCCGCACCTGGCAGAGCTGGCGCTTGGAGGGACGGCGGTGGGAACCGGGTTAAACACCCATCCGGAATACGCGGTGCGTGTTGCCGCAGAGTTGGCCGCGATTACCGGGCAGCCGTTTGTGACCGCGCCAAACAAATTTGAAGCGCTGGCGACCTGTGATGCGCTGGTCCACACGCACGGTGCGCTGAAGGGGTTGGCGGCATCGCTGATGAAAATTGCCAACGACGTGCGCTGGCTGGCATCAGGACCGCGCTGCGGTATTGGTGAAATCAGTATTCCTGAAAACGAACCGGGCAGCTCCATTATGCCGGGCAAGGTTAACCCCACCCAGTGTGAAGCCATGACCATGCTGTGCTGCCAGGTGATGGGCAATGACGTTGCCGTCAATATGGGCGGCGCGTCCGGTAATTTTGAGCTGAACGTCTACCGCCCGATGGTGATCCACAACGTGCTGCAGACCGTGCGGCTGTTGGCGGACGGCATGGAGAGCTTTAACGAACATTGCGCGGTGGGCATCGAGCCAAACCGCGAGCGCATCAGCCAGCTGCTCAATGAATCACTGATGTTGGTGACGGCGCTCAACACCCACATCGGTTACGACAAGGCCGCCGAGATTGCCAAAAAAGCGCATAAAGAAGGGCTGACGCTGAAGGCCTCTGCACTGGCGCTGGGCTACCTGACGGAGGCCGAGTTTGATGCCTGGGTACGTCCAGAGGCGATGGTGGGCAACGTGAAGTAATCACTCCGCAACATACAGGTGCAGCCGGGGGATAATCAGCCGCAGCGGCTGCGCCTGTGGCTTATAGCGATGCTGAACATTTTCAGCATCGTAATTCAGCAGTTCGCCAATATCCGGCACGATAGCTCCCCGATCGGCATCATAAAGCGCAATCAGCGGTGTAGGACATGCATACTGCACCTGCTTTTGCTGCCCGGAATACCAGACGCGTGCGATAGGCTGTACTTTCACCGGCCGTTTGATTTTAAGGCGCGTCTCCTTCGCCAGTGAGGCGATGCTTTGGTATTCCTGCTCCAGACGCTCAATCCACTGTTCACGGGACCAGGGGGCGACGGTACGCGGGGCTTTCAGGCTCTTCTCCAGGAGCGCCAGGACTTCATCACGGGTGAAGTTTTTAATGATGTGCTTGTTTGCCCAACCAAAACGCAGCGTGGCGGGGTGGCGTAACACCGTCAGCGTTCGGTAAGCGTTGAGGGTAATTAAACCAGGCAGCTGGTGATGCACCCACTCAAAGCGGGCGGCTGGCGCGAGGCCGGACTCTTCGGTGACAATTTTTTCGAATGCGGCCTTCAGGCTGTTGATATGGGCAATCTGAATTTCCAGCGCCTCGCGCGTGGTTGTGTCGGTTTGCAGGCAGATCACGCCTGGCAAGCGTACGGCCGACTTACTGCTGCGTTGCTCAGACTGTTGCTGGATAAAAAGGCGACGATAGTGCTGCAGCGTGAGCTCCAGCGCGGTTTTACCAATATGCTGCTTGACGTCAATGGTATCCAGCGGATCGTGCTCCGCACCTTTTGCCACGTCGGGCAGGGTAAACACGCGCGCCGCTAGCAGGCGACAGGTTTGCAATTGTTCCGTCAGGGTGAGTAATTCGTGTTCTATTTGTCGAAACGTAGCGTTGAGCCTTTCGATGAGATCGTACGTCGCCATGCTAACCCTTAAGTAGTTACAACATACTTACTGTATAGCACAGCACGCCGGGTCAGGCCAGCGTGCGGTTAAAGTCAGACAGGTTGAGGGAGGGGAACAGTGTGGTAGATCGGCCAGCTAAAGCAGAAGCGGGCGCCGCCAAGTTCACTTTCTTCACAGTGAACCGTACCGCCCATCGCCAAAGCGATTGAGTAGACAATCGCCAGACCCAGGCCACAGCCTCCCGTCGCGCGGTCGCGGCTGGGATCAAGACGTACAAATGGCTCAAAGACGGTTTCACGCGCGTCCGGCGCAATGCCGGGGCCGTCATCCTCAACCGTCAGGCTGGCCTGATTGCCCTGTAAATCTAAGGCGATCCGCATTGTGCTCTCGCTGTAGCGCATGGCATTGTTCATCAGGTTGTCCAGAACGCGTTCCATCAGACGCATATCCAGCGCGCCGTAATCCCCCGGCGTGACGGATGTCAGCAGCGTGCGCTGTGGATTCACGCTCTGCACATCATCAACATGGGTTTGTAGCCAGACGGGCAGGTCCGGCGTGCTGAGGTTCAGTTCATTTTGCGGGCGATCGAGGCGCGCGTAGGTCAGTAGCTCTTCAATCAGCGCTTCAAGCTGCCCGATATCACGGTTCAGCGCCTGGGACTCCGCCTCGGTAAGGTTTTCGCTCATCTCCAGCCGATAGCGCAGACGCACCAGCGGAGTACGCAGCTCATGCGCAATACCGTCGATAAGCTGTTTTTTGCTGGCAATCAGGGCGTTGATGTTATCGGCCATCTGGTTAAAGGCCACGCCAAGTCGGTCAAAACTGGAGCCACTGTCGAAGTGAATACGCTCGGTGAGATGACCTTCACCAAAACGCTGCGCGGCGGATTCCAGTTTTAGCATGTCCTGCCAGTGCGGCCTCATCCAGATAAAAACTGGGAAGGCCAGTGAAATGGCTATAAATGCCAGCAGCGCCATATCCAGCAAACGCATCTGGTGGAGATAATACAGATAAGGCACTGGCCCCACGGCCAACACATAGTGGCTGCGCGGAATGCGCTGGATAAAGGTGTATTTCTCATCCAGGGCCACAATATCGCCATCGCGCAGGCGCTGCATGGCGGGCGGCTCTAAATCGAAATCCTTCATTGGCTCAATGCGCAGATCGAACGACAGGTTCAGATCCAGCTCTTTTAACGTTTTTGCCCAGTCGTGGGGCGGAATTTCTCGCAGTTCGCTACGCATCAGGTAGAGCGAGCTTTTCATTAAATCATCCAGCGACTGTCTGCCCGCACGTTCAGCGGTGAACTTATAGACCAACCCGACCAGCATGGTCATCACCAGGAAGCAGACAAACAGCAAAAGATAAAACTGCACAAACAGCTTTTTCATTCAATACCACCAAAATACAACGACTTAAATGCACCGCTTTCTGCTAAGGGGCGAACAGGGGCGTTAGTGTATCCGCCGACTCTGCTTAAGCACATGGATCCACGCCAAAATAACGGTATGTCTCTTTCCACGTTATCATGCACCTTTAGTGTTGCTATAAAAGCAGGGTTTGCCCCTGCTGACAACATCGATCATGCGTACCTGTGACGCGTTTGATAAGGGGGCGGGGTTTAATCATTGAACGTCGGATGATTTGATTTACTGGCGTCTGCGTTTTACAAGCTGCGACTTAAAAGAGAAAACCCAAATTTCTCGTTCACCAATATGGCCAATTATCTTTGCCTGGGCGTTCATCAATACAATTATGGATACTTCACACAAATATGAAGTGGTGCTCATTTTATGTACATGGCGAGTCATATCCTGTGAATAATTCTCAGGAGGTAAAAAAGATGAAAAAGCTACTGATATGTTGTTTGTTTGGAAACACAGCAAATTCTCTTGCCAAAAAGATACAGTTACTGGCGGAAAGCAAGGGCCATCCTCTCATTGTTGGTGCGGTTGGTCTGGATAATTTTGCCAGCGTGGCTCCCGCTTTCGACGGGTTTCTCATTGCTCCACATATTCAGTATAAGGTCGCGGAGATTGAAGGAATTGTTGGAGACTCTCGTTCTATTGCTGTTATTGAAAGTCTGCCCTATGCCTCACTCGACGCGGAAAAAGTTTTAGCTTTTGTGATGGCGCAGATGCCAGAACTGGCGGCCTGATACCTAAGACCGTTCCTGTCTCACAGGCGACATTCAGATCCACATGGCCAGTGCAAAACCAGTATTAGTCTGGACGCTCTGGTCATGGCTGGCCATTTACCCAATATCTTCTGAATTTAGCTCAGTAGCCCGGCTCCGACGTTCACCGACAGGCCCAGAATTGCCAGATTGAAAACAAAGGAAATTACCGAATGGAGCAACGCAATTTGGCGCATGTCGGTGGTTCCGGTCGCCACGTCGGCGGTTTGCGACGCGACGGCGATGGTGAAGGAAAAATAGAGAAAATCCCAGTAACCCGGCTCCACCGGCTTTTCCGGAAAGATCATCGGCGTGACGTCTTTACTGCGATGCAGGTAATGGTGGTGAGCGTAATGCAGAGCAAAGGAGGTGGGCAGCAATGCCCAGGAAACCACCAGCGTGGCGCCAGTCAGCATGAGATGCAGCACTCGCGGCGTTCCGGAGAGGTGCTTTAGCGAGGTCAGCTCAATCAGGATGGCCAGGATGCTGACCAGACATCCAAGAATCACCATGCCCAGCACCATCCCGGCACTCTCATCCTGCATTTTGGCAATATGCGGAATATCCCTGACCTCAGTGCGTAACATACGAAACCACATAAAGAACAGATACAACCACGCCATCACATTCCAGCCGATCAGCAACCGTTGCAGATAGCCCAGCGCGGGAGGAAGGGCGAAAAAGCATATTACCCCTGCCAGAATAGCGATCATTAAACGCAGGCGCGTGCGAAAATAAGTTTTGGGAGAAAAGATCATGATGTGAGTAGCTTAGAAGAGGGATGATAGATTAACTGTAGACCCCAGATTAAGGTTTGAGCTTATCGGATTTGTAATGTCGTCAATGATGCTCGTTCTGGTAAAAAATGACCAATTGCTGAACTAATCCGTAACAGTCAGCGTTACAGTGGCATGCAAATATTTCAGAGGCTTATCAGTATGAAGATTGTTTTTATCCCTGCGTTGATCGTAGTCCTGATTGATAAAGAACAGGACGTTGGAAGGGAATTGACTCGGGAAGAGGTTGAGTCAGTCCGCGATGGCGCCACAGCCATCCGTCTGCCAGACGAGGTTGCTGAGGATATGATCAGAGAGCGTGGCTATCGTGATATTGATCCTGAGAATGTCTGGCGCGAGTGGCAGGCGTATAGAGCTGACTAAATAGCGAGGGAACGCCCTGATTTTGATGCCTTTAATTGAAACGGGACCTGGATTGGTCCCTCAATCGGCATTTTTGGTGTTTGCCAGCTGCGGGTCAATAACCTTTCATGGGCAGTTCCGGATGGCGTATCAGGTTTCCCAGGCGTGAGGGGCAAACAGATAGCCTTTGTTACGCACGGTTTTGATGCGGTATGGCTCGGTGGCGTTATCCAATAGCTTTTTGCGCAGACGTGAAATGGCGACATCCACGCTGCGATCCATCCCGTCATAGCTTACGCCGCGCAGGTTTTTCAACAACGCGTCGCGATCCATGATTTGTCCTGCGTGAGTCGCCAGTTCCCAAAGCAGGTCAAAATCTGCCGTCGAAAGCGCAATCAGTTCCCCGGAAAGTAACACCTGACGGTTAACAGGGTCGATGGACAGGGTTCCAAAGCGCATCGCTTTGTGCGGTGTCAGTGACGGCGCGGGCGCTTCGCGTTCACTGCTGGCACGCTGGCGCAAATGAAGACGCAGACGGGCAAGCAGCACGGCCGGAGGCGTTGTTTTTAAAATGTAGTCGTTCGCACCCATTTCCAGAGACAGAATATGGTTCATGTCACTGTCCAGAGAGGTTAACAGTACGATAGGGCCATCCCATTGCGCGCGCAGATCACGGCAGACCGTCATACCATCTTTGCCGGGCAGCATGATGTCCAGTAGGACCAGATCCGGGTTTTCGCGCAGCACCACCTCTTCGGCGCGATCGCCGCGAGGTTCAACAATGACGTCCATATCGTGTTTACCCAAATAAGCGGCGATCAGTTGACCAACTTCGGGTTCATCTTCTACATAAACAATCTTATTCATACAGCGTCTATTATCGCAAAAAAAGCCAACATACACCGAGGAACCTTAACCTTCCATTAATCTTTCAAAATTAGCCTCAGTTCCGTTATTCTGGTTCACATTGTTACTTGATTGTTATGGGAAAAAGCATGGGGCTGGTGATTAAAGCCGCGCTGGGTGCGCTGGTGGTATTACTGATTGGTATTCTGGCCAAAACGAAAAATTACTATATTGCCGGGCTGATTCCACTGTTCCCGACATTTGCGCTGATTGCGCACTATATTGTGGCCTCAGAGCGGGGAATGGAGGCACTTCGCACAACGATTGTCTTTGGTATGTGGTCCATCATCCCGTATTTTCTCTATCTGCTGTCGTTGTGGTACTTCACCGCTTTTCTGCGTCTTCCCCTGGCGCTGGGCGGGGCGGTCGTCTGCTGGAGCCTCAGCGCGTGGGTATTGATCTTTTTCTGGAGCCGCTTCCACTAGCGAAGCGGGCGTCCACCGTCCACCGCAAAGGTTCTGCCGGTGACGTAACAGCTGGTGAGCAGGTAATCGACGAGGTCGATCACCTCTTTTTCGCCGGGCGCGATTTTCATCAGCGACTTATTGAGGGCCTGCTGGCGATATTCCGCGTCGTCACCCTCATTGAACAAAATCATCGCCGGCGCGATGGCATTCACCTTAACCTCTGGAGCCAGCTTGCGGGCAAATGAGCGCGTCATATTGTCCAGCGCCGCTTTGCTGGCCGCATAGGCGATGTGCTTATCGCTGCCACGTTCTACGACATAATCAGTGAAATGAATAATGTCACCCGCTGCGTGCCCGTGACCGCGCAGCAAATCCTGCAGGGCATGGTTAAGAAGATAAGGAGCGTTGACATGAATTTGCAGCATGCTGGACAGCGTTTCGCCAAGCGGTACGCTGGCCGTTTCGGCCTGCCAGGCGCTGGCATTGTGGATAAGCGCGCGAAGCCCGCCAGTGGTGGATTTCACTTTGTCAGCAAACGCGAGAATGCCGGCATCGGTCGAGAAATCAGCCTGAATACAGTCCGCACCTGCCTTTCGCAGCCCTTCAATTGAGGGATATTCACTGCGATAGCTGACAATGACAGGTTGGTGAAGGTTAAGAAAATGATGGGCGAGGGCGAGGCCGATACGTCGGCCTCCACCGGTAATCAGTATGGGGCGAAGCTGTGTATTTCCCATCGTATTCTCCTTTTCAGTTCAACAATGGGAAAGACGAGGCTATCCCATCAACATCCACGTTGCCGGTACGGCAGCAATTAATAACAGTCCAATGACGGCCATTTCACGACGTTTGAGCGCATTCTTAAGCTGATGCGTTCGGCGTGCGTAGATAAACACTAGCAGGCCCGGCGCATACAACACCACCGACAGCAGAAGATGCATAGGCCCGGAAGCATACAATAACCACAGGCCGTAAATACAGGCTCCAATACCTACCGCGTAGTGTGCTGGGCGCGTGGCGATTTTTAGCAAATATGCGCCCACCAGGAAATAGGGTACCAGAATCATCTCAGAGGCGATGGTCAGCAGGGTGTTATAGTCTGAACCTGTGAGCCAGATCAGCACCAGGCAGACCTGCACGCTGATGTTGGTCAGCCAGAGCGATGCAGAAGGTGCTGCGTTTTTATTCTGGCGCGCAAACAGACGCGGAAACGCTTTGTGTGTTGCCGCCAGGAAAGGGACTTCCGCGGCCATAATGGTCCAGCTTAGGTAGGCTCCGCAAACGGAAACAATCAGCCCCGCGGCAATCACTACATCGCCCCAGGAGCCGAGCATTTTCACCATCAATCCGGCCATCGATGGGTTACGCATTTCCGCCAGCTCAGGGCGCGCGATAACGCCCAGGGACAGCAGCGTAACCAGCAGGTATACGCCCAGCGCTGCCAGCACGGCCAGCAGCGTGGCGCGACCCACGTCACGCTTATTGCGCGCGCGCGCAGAAACCACCACGGCGCCTTCCACGCCGATGAACACCCACAGGGTAATCAGCATGGTGTTTTTCACCTGTTCCCAGACGGGTACGCCCAGTGCGATGCCGGTGAAATCGAGCTTGAACACGTCGAGACGGAATGCGAGGAACGCCAGCACGATAAACAAGCCCAGCGGGACCAGTTTGGCTAGCGTCGCCACCAGATTGATGCTGGCAGCCGTCTGAACGCCGCGTAAGACCAGCCAGTGCACCACCCACAGAAGCACTGACGCCCCTATGATGGACTGCCAGGTATTGCCGTCACCGAAGAACCGCAGTTCGGGGGTATCGGTAAAGAAACTCAGCGCAGAAAAGACAATCACCAAATAGGAGACGTTCGCGATCACCGCGCACAGCCAGTAGCCCCATGCCGAACAGAAGCCGATCAGTTCGCCAAAGCCTTCACGGGCGTAGGTGAAAATCCCGCCGTCCAGATCCGGGCGAATGCGGGTTAACAGCAGCATAGCGAATGCCAGCAGTAATATTCCGGCACCGGTGATGCCCCAGCCAATGAGTAATGCGGCGGGGCTTGCCACTGCTGCCATGTTCTGCGGCAAACTGAATACACCCGCACCTAGCATTGAGCTTAAAACGAGTGCAGTTAAAGCACTCAGGCCAAGTTTCTTTTCCATTGGCTTCCTGTTATGAAAGGTCTAAATCCAGAATAATTATTTCGCACAGGCGCATAAAAATGGTGGATCACACTAAGGCGCGGGATTTTACGGAGTGTCACGAAAGCATGCAATGACGTGCGGCAGAAATCGGAAAAAAAGTAACAAAAAAGGCGGCATTACGCCGCCTTGTTTAAACAGGTTGCTTACTTATACAGATCGGCACTGATAGTGACGTTATTACCACGTTCCTGCCACTGGCGGGTGATGTGATAGTACTTAGCCCCTTTCTTCGCCGCGCGTTTCGCGACCTGGTAAGAGACTTCCGTCATGTTGCCATAGTTGCCGGTAAACTTGATGCTATCGAACGGAACCATCTGCGCTGCAGTGGTTTTGTTCAGCTCTTCAATTTTGGTTCCATCTGGCAGAGTAACGGAGTAACGGCCGCCTTTGGTGGATTGTGTTTCAAAGAAACGGCCCACTTCAGCGCTTGGTGCAGCAGTGGTTGCTACGCCTGGTATTTCAACTTTCTTCGCCTCTTCGCCACCTTTCGCTAACGCTTCACGGCCTGCTTCGGAATTCGCAGGAATCGCATCTGGGCTCTGCAGAACGCGTTTTTTCGCATCTTCTTTATAGATGAATGCAGTAATACGCTGGTTGCCGCCCTGGTTAGCATCGACCTGACGCACGATAAAGAAAGAGTAAGCGCCTTTCTCTCTCGCGGCTTTGGTAATGGCATCGTTGACTTCAGGCTGGCTGCGATAGAAACCTTGTACGGTAACGGTATCGAACGGCTCAAGTTCAACCGCCTGATCTTTTGGCAGCTCAACAACACCGTTAATCACGCGGTTTTTCGGTGCGTCAGCTTTTGGCGCATTGTCTTTAAACAGCGCAACAGTCACACGTTGGTTGCCGCTGTTGCCATAATCAGATTGGTCAACGACATAAAATGAGGCCGCGCCATTTTTATCGGCGGCTTTTGATGCGGCGGCGACGGCATCGCCAATGGAATTGTAACGACCCACAATGACCGTATGGTCAAAAGGTTTTAACGCTGCCGCTTGCTCCGGCGTTAACTCTGTCGCGGCATTTGCGGACAGGGCGGTCGCAGAAAGAAGTGCGGACGCCAGGAGTGTGTTCTTAAGCTTCATAAAAATAATCCTTCGCCTTGCGCAAACCATATACTGGTAATGTTGTTAATTTGAGACGGTCCCGATTATGGCATTTAAAACCCGTCGCTGTCTGCGCCATTTTTCACAGCCTGTGCTGACAATCTGACATGATTCGATAACCTTAAGTGATATGTTGAAAAAACAGGCGTTTGACAAGCAAAACTGATAAAGCATATGACTTTTACAAGTTAGTTTAATGTTAATGAGTTGTTATTTGTGGCGCTATATCATGTTTTTACCGCTTCGCTTGCGCTATTTATCGGTTCTGGCGATGAATTTAAGGTAAATATCTCTGTCAGCGACGCCGATCGCTTATTTTTCGCAGATAAAGTAAGAAATAGTGTTTTCTGGCGGTAGATCGCGGGCGCTATTTTCAGTAGGTTATAGAAAGTTTGTTACTGTTTTATTTTCTGGGGTTAATCATTCTTCGCCGTTATCACGATGGCGAAAGTTGATACAAACCACGGGTATTTATCGACAAACCATCATCAATTACCGATGGAAGGGAAAACTATGCGTATTGGGGTACCAAAAGAACGGTTAGCCAATGAAACCCGCGTAGCGGCAACACCAAAAACGGTGGAGCAACTGCTTAAACTGGGTTTTACCGTCGCGGTTGAAAGCGGCGCGGGCAAACTGGCGAGTTTTGACGATGAAGCCTTTATTCAGGCTGGCGCGGAGGTGGTGGGCTGTGCAGAAGTGTGGCAGTCACCGATCGTTCTGAAAGTGAATGCACCAGAAGAGGCGGAGATCCCGCAGCTTAATCCAGGCACCACGCTGGTGAGTTTTGTCTGGCCTGCGCAAAATCCAGAACTGATGGATAAACTGGCGGCGCGGGGCGTGACCGTGATGGCGATGGACTCAGTGCCACGTATTTCACGCGCACAGTCGCTGGATGCCTTAAGTTCTATGGCGAATATTGCGGGTTACCGCGCCATCGTCGAAGCAGCGCATGAATTTGGTCGCTTCTTTACCGGGCAGATCACCGCAGCAGGCAAAGTACCGCCAGCAAAAGTGATGGTGATCGGTGCCGGTGTCGCCGGGCTTGCGGCAATCGGTGCGGCGAACAGCCTTGGCGCTATTGTGCGTGCGTTTGATACGCGTCCGGAAGTTAAGGAACAGGTACAGAGTATGGGTGCCGAGTTCCTTGAGCTGGATTTCAAGGAAGAGGCGGGCAGCGGTGATGGTTACGCGAAAGTCATGTCCGAGGCCTTTATCAAAGCGGAAATGGCGCTCTTCGCCGCGCAGGCGAAAGAGGTCGACATTATTGTGACTACCGCGCTGATCCCTGGTAAACCGGCACCGAAGCTGATCACCCGTGAAATGGTTGATTCCATGAACCCGGGCAGCGTGATTGTCGATCTGGCGGCTCAGAACGGCGGTAACTGTGAATACACCGTGCCAAATCAGGTGACGACGACCGCCAACGGCGTGAAGGTGATCGGCTATACCGATCTGCCGGGTCGCCTGCCAACGCAGTCTTCTCAATTGTACGGCACAAACCTTGTAAACCTGCTGAAGCTGCTCTGCAAAGAGAAAGACGGCAACATTACCGTTGATTTCGATGACGTTGTGGTGCGTGGCGTAACGGTTGTACGCGACGGTGAAATCACCTGGCCTGCGCCACCTATTCAGGTGTCCGCTCAGCCTCAGGCGGCGCCGAAAGCTGCACCGGAGCCGAAAGAGCCCGCTAAACCTGCTTCCCCGTGGCGCAAATACGCGATCATGGCGCTGGTTGTTATCCTGTTTGGCTGGCTGGCGGATGTCGCGCCGAAAGAGTTCCTCGGCCACTTTACCGTCTTCGCGCTCTCCTGCGTGGTCGGATACTACGTGGTATGGAACGTATCCCACGCGCTGCATACGCCGCTGATGTCGGTCACAAACGCCATCTCGGGGATCATCGTGGTTGGGGCATTACTGCAAATTGGCCACGGCGGCTGGATTAGCTTCCTAAGTTTTGTCGCGGTGCTGATCGCCAGTATCAATATTTTCGGTGGTTTCACCGTGACTCAGCGCATGCTGAAAATGTTTCGTAAAGGCTAAGGGGTAGCATATGTCTGGAGGATTAGTTACAGCCGCATACATTGTTGCTGCAATCCTGTTTATTTTCAGCCTGGCTGGGCTTTCTAAGCACGAAACGTCCCAGCAGGGGAATAACTTTGGTATCGCTGGGATGGCGATTGCGCTTATTGCAACCATCTTCGGTCCGGACACTGGTAATGTGGCGTGGATCCTGGTAGCGATGATCATCGGCGGCGCGATTGGTATTCGTCTGGCAAAACGCGTTGAAATGACCGAGATGCCGGAGCTGGTCGCGATCCTGCACAGCTTTGTGGGGCTGGCAGCGGTGCTGGTGGGCTTTAACAGCTACCTGTATCACGAACCGGGTATGGAACCGATTCTGGTGAATATTCACCTGACGGAAGTGTTCCTCGGCATCTTCATCGGTGCGGTGACCTTCACCGGGTCAATTGTGGCATTTGGCAAACTGCGCGGAAAGATTTCGTCTAAGCCGCTGATGCTGCCAAACCGTCACAAGCTGAACCTGGCGGCACTGGTGGTTTCCTTTGTGCTGCTGGTGATTTTCGTGCGTACCGAAAGCGTAGGCATGCAGGTACTGGCGCTGCTGGTGATGACGATCATTGCGCTGGCGTTTGGCTGGCACCTTGTGGCGTCCATCGGCGGGGCAGACATGCCGGTGGTTGTTTCCATGCTGAACTCCTATTCCGGCTGGGCAGCTGCTGCTGCAGGCTTCATGCTGAGCAACGACCTGCTGATTGTCACCGGTGCGCTGGTGGGCTCTTCCGGTGCCATTCTGTCCTACATCATGTGTAAGGCGATGAACCGTTCGTTCATCAGCGTGATTGCCGGTGGTTTTGGTTCCGACGGTTCTTCAACGGGCGCGGATGAAGAAGTGGGTGAGCATCGCGAGATCACTGCGGAAGACACGGCAGACATGCTGAAAAACTCGCACTCGGTCATCATCACTCCGGGCTATGGAATGGCAGTAGCGCAGGCGCAGTATCCGGTTGCAGAAATTACGGAAAAACTGCGCGCGCGCGGCATTAAGGTTCGCTTTGGTATTCATCCGGTTGCCGGACGTCTGCCTGGCCACATGAACGTGCTGCTGGCGGAAGCGAAAGTGCCTTACGACATCGTGCTGGAAATGGATGAAATCAACGATGATTTCACCGACACGGATACCGTACTGGTTATTGGTGCCAACGACACCGTTAACCCGGCGGCGCAGGATGATCCTCGTAGCCCAATCGCCGGTATGCCGGTTCTGGAAGTGTGGAAGGCGCAGAACGTGATTGTCTTTAAACGCTCCATGAACACGGGGTATGCTGGCGTTCAGAACCCGCTGTTCTTCAAAGAGAACACGCACATGCTGTTTGGCGATGCCAAAGCCAGCGTGGATGCGATTCTGAAAGCGCTGTAAGCGATATTGATATAAAAAAACCGCCAATCCTGGCGGTTTTTTTATTGTCGACAAGCGTTGGCGCTTAATCGTCCTCTGGGTCGTCCAGTTCAACCGGCGTCTGATACTGATCCGGCTTGATGACCAGCAGGTCGCAGCGAAGATGGTCGATGACCTGTTCGGCCGTATTGCCAAGGAACGCCGCAGAAATACCGGTGCGGCCAATGGTGCCAAGTACCACAATCCCGGCCTGCAGGTGCTCGGCTAAATCCGGGATCACCTCTTCCGGCAAACCTTTTTCCACGTGCGTCATCTTCTCATCGATGCTGAATTTCTGACGCAATGCTTTCATTGCCAGCAGGTGCTGGCCGCGGATCGCGTCGTTATAGACGCTTGGGTCAAACTCCGGCAGCTCAATGGCAATGTTGATTGGCGTGACCGGATAAGCTCCAACCAGATGCACTTCGGTATGGTTAACCTGTTCGGCGAGTTGAATCGTCTCTTTCACCAGCTTTTCGTTCAGGGAATTATGGTAATCCTCTTCGCTGGCCAGATTCACTGCGACCACGGCTTTACCGCCTTCAGGCCACGGCTGATCTTTCACCATCCATACCGGGCAAGGGCATTTACGCAGTAAGTGCCAGTCGGTCGGGGTAAAAATCACGGATTCCAGCTTGTCGTGCTGGTGCGCCATTTTCAGCAGCAGGTCATGACCACCGGCAATCACCTCCTGGATAATGGCTTCGAAAGGCCGGTTATGCCAAACCACTTTGATATCAATAGGCACACCGGCTTCCAGGTAAAATTTGGCCTGCTCACGTATCCACGCAGTACGTTGGCTGATCACTCCCTGACGCATAGCGGTACGCTCGTCAGGCGACAGAAGGGTGGTCATCTCATATGAGAAGTCATAGATCGGCAAAAACGCTTTGATTTTGCCACCAATCCGTTGATGTAAATACACAGCACGTCGTAATGCCGGCTGATCGTCCTGATTGGGATCGATAGCCACCAGCATGTTTTGATACTTTGCCATACAGGTCTCCTTACTACTGTCACCACAGTCTGTAAGTAAAAGAGTAACCTATATATCTTGAATGAAACAGGGGGGAAGTTTTTGCCAGATCAATAATTGATGAAAATTAATTGACCTGGCGTCGGTCATGCGAGGATTTTATGCCACGTTGCGCGCGTGTCCGGCGAGTATCGCCAGCGCTTCACCGTTTTCAATAGTGATGTACTTGCCTTTAACGGCCAGCATGCCGCTTTTCTGGAAACGACCTAGCAGACGGCTGATAGTTTCAACGGTCAGCCCCAGGTAGTTACCAATATCACCACGCGTCATCGTCAGACGGAATTCGCGCGGAGAGAAACCACGTTCTGCGAAGCGGCGGGAGAGGTTGTAGATAAAGGCTGCCAGGCGCTCTTCCGCATTCTTTTTGGAAAGCAGGAGGATCATGTCCTGGTCGCCTTTAATTTCACCGCTCATCAGACGCATCATCTGCTGGCGCAGGTTAGGCATTTTGCCGGAGAGATCGTCCAGGGTTTCAAACGGAATTTCGCAAACCATTGAGGTTTCCAGCGCCTGAGCAAAGCTCGGGTGATGGCCCGTACCGATGGCGTCAAAGCCAACCAAATCGCCCGCCAGATGGAAACCGGTGATCTGCTCATCGCCCTGTTCCGTGATGGTGTAGCTTTTGATGGTGCCAGAACGGATCGCGTAGAGCGATTTCAGTTCGTCTCCCGCTTTAAACAGCGTCTGTCCTTTCTGAATAGGCTTTTTACGCTCGATGATATTATCAAGCTGATCGAGTTCATGCTCATTCAGGGTAAACGGGATACAGAGCTGGCTGATGCTGCAATCCTGGCAATGGATAGCACAACCGCCAGACTGAATGCGTCGTATAATTCGCTTTTCCGGGATCATAGGTTTGCTCAAGCCTTAATTGATATTGGTCAATTTTAACATCTTTTTGGTAAGTACGTAAGCCTGGCAAACGACCAATAAGGACAAGAGACGGCAATGTGTTGCCATCTTCTTGAAATTCCACAGCTTGATTATGGATTTATGACCTAAGCGGAAGAATATTAAGCACTAAAAGCCTGGAATCTACAGCAAGAGATACCCTTCGTGGCGCAGTAACCACTCTTTTCGCTGCACGCCGCCGGCATAGCCCGTCATCGTGCCGTTGCGTCCAATGACGCGGTGACAAGGCACAACAATACTGACAGGGTTTGAGCCGTTAGCTGCACCCACCGCCCGCGCGGCGCCGGCACGGCCTAGCTGTTCCGCGAGCTGGCCATAATGCATAACCTGCCCGCAGGGAATGTCGCGCAGCGCCTGCCAAACTTCACGCTGGAACGGGGTTCCCGCCGTTGCGGTCGGTAGGGTGTCGATGATGCTGAGATTGCCTTCGAAGTAGGCTGCCAGTTTTTCGCTCAACCCGCCGGGGTTGGTGGCGCTGACGCGTTCATAGCCTGAACGGTAATGAATATTGAGAAGTTCTACCATACGGTCGCTGTGCTCTTCCCATTCGACGGCGCGCAGGTTGAACTGCTCGTCTGCGATGATCCACAGCGGCCCGAGCGGCGTCGCAATCTTGTCTTCGAGTAATCTCAGCATCATTATTCCTTTAGTTCAGCCTCGGGTAAATTCCCGGTCCAATTGGCAGACCGACAAGATACCACGCCACCAGCATCACCAACCATACCCCTAAAAAGATGAGTGGATAAGGTAAAACCAATGAATAGTAGGTACCCAGTTTCGCTTCTGGCCGATAGCGTTGCAGGAAACCGAGGAACAGCGGAACAAACGGCGATACGGGTGCCAGCGGGATCACGGAGGAATCGGCAACGCGGAACAAAATCTGCGCAAACGCCGGATGAAACCCGAGCATCATAAACATCGGGACAAAAATGGGGGCCAGAATGGACCAGATGGCTGACCCGCTGGCGATGAACATACACAGGAGAGATGAGAGCAGAGCAAGGCCAACAAACGCCGGGACCCCGCTTAGCCCGGCGGCCTCCAGCGCGTCCGTCAGGCCGACGGCCATAAATTTGCCCATGTTGCTCCAGTTAAACATGGCCACGAACTGCGCCAGCGGGAACACCATCACAATAAAGCCCGCCATCTCTTTCATGGGTTCAATCATCAGCTGCGGCAGATCGCCCTGGCGGCGAATTTTGCCGGTGGCGATACCGTACGCGAGAGAAACGACGAAGAAAAAGAGGATAATCAGCGGCACAATACCCTGAATAAAGGGCGACGGTAGCACGGTATGTTTGACCGGATCGCGCAGCACGCCATTTTCCGGTACGACCATCAGCGCCACCAGGGCGATGAACATCAGCGAGACAATACCCGCCACCCGTAGGCCAAAGCGCTGCTCTTTGCTTAGCGTCTCCAGTTTCTCATCGTTCCGGCCTTCCCATTTACCCAGCCGCGGCTCGATGATCTTATCGGTGATCAGCCCGCCCACAAGCGTCAGGACTATCACGGAGCTGGCCATAAAGTACCAGTTGTCGATCACGCTAACGTGCATTGCCGGGTCGATCGTTTTTGCCGCTTCGGTACTGATGCCGGAGAGCAGGACATCGGTGGTCACGATCAGCAGGTTAGCGGTAAAGCCGCAGCCGACGCCTGCAATGGCCGACAGCAAACCTGCGACGGGATGACGCCCGACGGCGAGGAAAATCAACGCCCCCATCGGTGGCATAATGACCAGCGCAGCATCGGACGAGATATGGCTGAAGAAGGCGATAAAGACCACCATGTAGCTGGCATAGCGCGCGCTGACGTGGGAGGCCATTTTGACCATCAGCGCAGGCAACAGGCCCACGCGTTCGGCCAGTCCGGCTCCCAGCACCAGCGCTAAGATGGCGCCCAACGGGGCGAACCCGCTGAAGTTTTTAACGACATTTGGCAAAAACCAGTGCAGCCCTTCAATGCTGAGCAGGTTTTTCACCGCCACCATGCTGCCATCGGCCGGACTGCGCACGCTCACGTCGAAGGCGGACAGCACGGCTGTCGCTACCATCAAAATCACGATCAAATAGATAAAAAGCAGGAAAGGGTGCGGCACTTTATTACCGATCCTTTCAACCCAGCCATAAAGCTTACCGGTTGGGGAATGCGAAGGTATGGATGACATACTCATGGGCGTTCCTCGGGACTGTTGTGTTGTTGTGTTATATTTTTATTTTAAAGGTGACGGCGTCACGTCCCGTGGGATCGGACACACGTACGGTTTTTCTGTTATTTGATGTTCAAACTCTTCACGGCATTTTTTGAGTAAATCTGCGTCCTGAAGCAGGTTTAACGCGGTTGCGCCCATTACTTTTCCCGCCAAAAGCATGCCTTTATGCGCAATGGATGTCCGTCCCTGTGCGACGAGTTGCCAGGTGTGCAGCGGGGTGCCGACGGTAAAGCAGGGGCTGAAACACTGCGCGACGGGCATCTTCCAACTGACATCGCCCACGTCCGTTGAGCCCGCCAGTACGTTATCAGTGATGGCATACGGGGCGACTTCATCGACCAGCAGCGTGTCCTGATGACGACGGGCGAAGGCTTTACCCTCTTCAGCACCCGTTGCCGCAATGTTCTTCAGGCTGTTTTGCAGATCGTTCGGCGTGAGCGTGGCGCGGATTTCGCGGGCGAACTGGCGCTCCTCATCCGTCCAGTCAGGTGTACCGTAATGTTGCAGTGCACGGTACATTGCGGCTTCAAGCGTGCGGTTTGGCAAATAGCTGGAGCAGGCTTTGTCGAAGCGGCATTCAACGGTGGTTTCGGTCATCATTGCCGCGCCCTGGGCAATTTTCTCGATACGTTCATAGATTTGCTGCGCATCGGCCATTTCTGGTGCGCGAATGAGATATAACACCTCAGCCTGCGCCTGCACCACGTTTGGTGAAATACCGCCGGTATCGGTGATGGCGTAATGGACGCGCGCTTTTTCGATGATATGTTCGTTGAGGAAGTTGGTGCCCGTGGTCATCAGCGTCACCGCATCCAGCGCGCTGCGTCCAAGATGCGGCGAGTTTGCCGCATGCGCGGCGATCCCATGAAAGCGCCAGGCGGCCTGAATATTGGCAAGCGTACTGACGTTAAACATGCCTGCAAACGCCTCAGGGTGCCAGGTGACCGCGGCATCGACGTCGTCAAACACGCCTTCACGCACCATAAACGTTTTACCGGAGCCACCTTCTTCACCCGGGCAGCCATAAAAACGTACCGTTCCACCGCCGCCGTGCTGCTCCAGCCAGCTTTTCACCGCGACCGCACCCGCAAGAGCCGCGGTGCCTAACAGATTATGCCCGCAGCCATGTCCGTTGGCGCCGGGTGTGGCGGATTGCGCGGTCGCACAGTGCGCCTGCTGGCTTAATCCCGCCAGCGCATCGTACTCACCGAGCAGGGCAATAACGGGTTTGCCGCTGCCGAAGCTGGCAATAAACGCATTTGGAATACCGCCCACTTCACGCGTCAGGGTAAAGCCTTCGTCCTCCAGCGTGCTCGCTAGCCGTTCAGCCGACCAGAACTCTTCGAAGCGCGTTTCGGGATGATCCCAGATATCGTCGGCAATCGCGGTGAATGTCGAACATCGCGTGTCGATCGCATCCGCAATAAAAGTGTAGTTCTCCTGCATTACACACCTCGCGTCCAGGGGAAGTTCAGCGCAGTACGCGCCAGCGTTTCGATAGCGACGTTCATGATCTGCTCGTCAAAGTCGAACTTTTCGTTGTGATGTCCGGCGCTCAGATCGGTACCAAACACCATATAAGAGGCCATTCCGCCGTTTTGCTGCACGCGAGCCATCATCAGCGTGGCGTCTTCCGATCCTGCCGGCGCATGAACTTTATCAATGGCATGAATAACACCGGGTACCTGACGCGCCTGTTCGCGCAGATACTCAACCCAGGCAGGCGTCGGCGTGCTGGAGGTTGCCGCACCCATCAGTCGCGTCTTTGCGGTCACTCCGTAGAGCGTTGCTGCTCCTGCAATTACGGCCTGCGCGCGTTCGAACACATAGTCATTAATTGCTTCGCTTTCACCACGGGTCTCAACCTTAAGCAGCGCGTTGGCCGGTACGACATTGCGCCCGCTGCCCGCCTGCATCACGCCGACGTTCACCCGGGAAGCGCCTTCGCTGTGCGGCGCTATGCTATGTAAGGCGAGGGCGGCCTGGGCGGCAGCGAGCAGGGCGTTGCGGCCGTCTTCCGGTTTGCCGCCCGCGTGGGCGGCAACGCCGGTAAAACTCACGTCGAACTTGGTGGTTGCCATAAAGTTATCGCTGCCACAGATCACCGTTCCGGCGGGAACACCGGTTCCAATATGGATGGCGGTGAAATAGTCCACGCCGTCCAGCGCGCCCGCAGCGACCATTGCGCGTGCGCCGCGAGTGCCTTCTTCAGCAGGCTGGAAGATAAGTTTGATGGTGCCGTTCAACCGTGCTTCATTTTGTTTCAGCACGTGCGCCAGCCCCAGACCTATCGTGGTATGGCCGTCGTGACCGCAGGCGTGCATCATCCCCGGGTTACAGGAGGCAAAACCTTCGCGGAACGGGAGGTGGCTGTCATCTAGCGCTTCGCTTAAATCAAGCGCATCCATGTCCACGCGAAATGCCAGAGTGGGGCCAGGGCGGCCGGTTTTGAGCGTCGCGACAATGCCGGTGAACCCGCCTTCAAACGGGGCAAGCCATTTCTCGGGAGCGCCCTGCGCGCGGGCACGGGTAAATTCCTGTGCCAGGGTCGCGTCGTCCGGTAATCCCATACGGCTTTCGGCGTCGACCACGTCGCGGCCCATCGCCAGCTCATAGCCTAAATGGTTTAAGATCTCCGCCACCTTTGCGGCGGTACGAAATTCCACCCATCCGGATTCTGCAAAATGGTGGAAGTCGCGACGCCATGCGCTCAGCTTCGGGGCTAATGTCTGAATGTACTGCGCCAGTGAGTCCATATCTGTTCCTGTCATTATTAAAATATGTGAACTGCTTCACGCTGTGATAGTTTTTACTTATCACTAACCGTTTTTTCACAGTTTTAACCGTTCAGGAATTACCCTCGCACATCCATTTCCATTAAAGTAGATGACAGTTTCTTTACTCTGATAAACAACGGTTATCGGTCGGGCTATGTCATTTCAGATTAAATTTCATCAAATCAGGGCGTTTGTGGAAGTGGCGCAGCAGGGCAGTATTCGCGGTGCCAGCCGGGCGCTGAATCTCTCTCAACCCGCGCTCACCAAATCTATCAAAGAGCTGGAAGAGGGAATGGCGGCGCAGCTTTTCATACGCAGGAGTAAAGGCGTCGCATTAACCCAATGTGGAGAGGGTTTTTACCAGCGCGCCAGGCTGATTCTGGAAGAGCTACGGGCTGCGCAGGATGATATCCGCCAGCTGCAGGGCGAACTTGCGGGTCAGATCAATATTGGTATGGGAGCCAGTATTTCGCGTAGCCTAATGCCCGCGGTGATCACGCGCTTTCATGCGCAACATCCCCTGGTCAAAGTGCGAATTATGGAAGGGCAACTGGTTTCGATGATAAATGAATTGCGCCAGGGTGAGCTGGATTTCACCATTAATACCTATTATCAAGGACCTTACGATCATGAATTTTCGTTTGAAAAACTGTTTGAAAAGCCGTTTGCGGTATTTTGTCGGGAAGGCCATCCGGCAATAGGGGCAACATCAATCAACGAACTCCTGCATTATAACTGGACGATGCCGACTCCACGGGGAAGCTATTATAAACAGCTACAGGATACGTTTAGCCATCGTTCGCAAATACCGCGAATTGGTATTGTCTGCGAAACCTTTTCCTCCTGTATTAGTCTCGTTGCGAACAGCGACTTTATCAGCATATTGCCGCAGGAGTTGGGGTGTGACCCGCTGCTGGCGCACCGGCTGGTTATGCTGCCCGTTGTCGAGGCACTGCCTAAAGCGGCTTATTACTTAATTCAGCGCCGTGATTCGCGCCAGACCCCGCTTGCTGAATCGTTAATAACACAATTCAGACGGGAAGCGCGAAAAATAGTTTCTTCGTGAAATTAAAGGAATAAAAAAAAGAGCCTGCCCGACATCAGGCAGACCCCATAGTACACACAGCAGTGCATCCTTTCGCGGACCCTACGTGTTTTATCCCTTCAGCAGGTTTATTAAGTTATAACAGCTTTTCATGAAAAATGAGAAATAGTTGAGTGCTTTATTTCACATATTTTTAACTTAAATTTTATAATGTATTTGAGCTGAAATTTAAGTTAAGTATTATTTAACTCTTTGGCGCGTTTATTTTATATATTCAGCAGGTTAATATTTCCCCAAAAAACTGTGTTCTGGCGGTTATTGAGGCGCGTGCCGGGCGCAGGTATAGTACAGGCTCAGATGTAGCCGGAGGATTTCCATGAACCCTGACGACAAATCCCTTTTTCTTGACGCCATGGAAGATGTCCAGCCCCTAAAACGCTGCGAAGATATCCACTGGCAGCAAAGCCGCAATGCGCGGGTGCGCCAGGAAATGGATACCGATCAGCTTGATAACTTCCTGACCCTGGGGTTTCTGGACCTGCTGCCGCTTGATGAACCCCTGGTCTTTCAGCGGGAAGGGGTGCAGCAGGGCGTGATTGATAAACTGCGTGCGGGTAAATACTCGCGGCAGGCCAGCTTAACGTTGTTACGCCAGCCTGCAGAGCGCTGCCGACAAATGCTGTTTTCCTTTATACGTCAGGCCGGAAACGACGGGTTGCGCAATCTGGTTATCATTCATGGAAAAGGGCGCGAGCTGAATTCGCACCCGAATGTCATACGTAGCTATCTGGCGCGCTGGTTAACCGAGTTTGACGAGGTGCAGGCCTTTTGCGTGGCACTACCGCACCACGGCGGCTCCGGGGCGTGCTATGTCTCACTCCGAAAATCGGATGCCGCAAAACAGGAAAACTGGGAACGTCACGCCAAGCGCAGCCGCTAGTGAAATGACGCCAGGATCGCTTCACCATTCCACACCACGCCATAAACAGCGACGGCCAGCATAAACGCTGCCGTGGTATAGCGAACTGTGCGCTCAAAGCGAGGCGAAACATAGCGCCTGACGGCAACGATCCACAGCGTAAGGATCATAAGATCCAGCACGATCCAGATAACCGTTAACAGCGTAATACTGTGGGCAAAATTGTGCGTCACGGGCACAAACTGCGGGAAGAAGGCGACGAAAAAGAGAATATCTTTTGGGTTCGCGATAGCCGTAAAAAAACCGCTCACAAACCCGCCGTGGCGGACTGTTGCTTTCGGCGTTGTGCTGTGAGACATCAACATTTGTACGGCCATTCGGCCAATAAACAGCGCGCCTGCCACGCCGATGACGGCTAGGCTCAGCGGATGAATGTTCACCATGCCGCTTAAGATCATCACCGCCATTGCCAGTAACAGCAGCGACGCCAGATTGGTCCCGGCGACGGTCATAAACGCCCGTCTATAGCCTTCGCGTACTGCCGTATGGGTCACGAGTGCAATCACCGGGCCGGGCGTTATCAGCAACAGCACCACCGCCATAAAATAGGTGCTCAATAAGGAGATCGTCATATTCATTACCTTTCGTGATGAGAGGCACGCAGTTTCTGCAAAAAACGCGGCATTGAAAAACGGAAAATCCTGCGCTTAAATGTGAGTAAAACTCACGATGGGTATTGCTATGTCATCATCCCTTCCACCGTTATATGCGCTGCGGGCGTTTGATGCTGCGGCACTTTATGGTTCCTTTTCCCGGGCTGCCGAGACCCTGCACGTCACGCCGGGTGCCGTCAGTCGACACATTCGCACGCTGGAAGAAAACGTTCAGTGCCAGCTCTTTCTTCGCAAGGGGCCGTCCGTCGAGCTCACCGATGCCGGACGCGTTCTGGCCAGCCAGATCCGCGAAGGCTTTGCCACCCTGGAGAGTGCATGTGAAGCATTTCGCACCACCCGGCACGCGTTGCGCCTGAAAGCGCCCTCAACGCTAACCTTAAACTGGCTATTGAATGCGCTACGTGGTTTTGTTGAGAAAAACTCAACGCCGGAGATCAATGTCTCCAGCGTCTGGATGGACGTTGATAAGGTCGATTTTCGCCATGAACCCTTCGACTGCGCCATCTTGTTAGGCAATGGTCATTTTGGTGCGCACACCCAATCGCAGCTGCTGTTTGAAGAGTGGCTGACGCCGGTGTGCTCGCCGGGAATGATAAAGAAGGCAAGGGCGGATCTGACGGCGTGTGAACTTATCCATCCTTCGCCGGATCGTCGGGACTGGCGGCGTTGGCTAAAAGGGACGCCGCTTGAGGCTTCGCTGGATATCAGCAAGGGTAAAGTGTTTGATACTCTGGATCAGGGAAACCAGGCTGCGGCGGGTGGCTATGGCGTGTCTGTGGGGGATGTGACGCTCAGCCTAACGGCTTTGGAGAACGGTCTTCTAACGATGCCCTTCCAGCGGGCGATAAAAACCGGGGATGGCTACTACCTGGTCTGGCCCGGAGACAGCCTCAAGCTGCAGGGGATTGGGACAGTGCGCGAATTTCTGCTTGCACATGTCCCGGATATTACGCGCTTCGTGGAGTAACGGGCGCTGGCAGCGCCCGCGCTAAGCTTAAAAGGTTTCCCAGTGGTTATCGCTCGACGCGCTTGCCGTTGCCGGACGCAACAGCTGTGGTGTTTTCACATTTGCTGCGCGCTGGGCAACGGCGGGCTCTTTTCCGTTTAACCGGAATGTCGCGACGGCCTGTCGCAGCTGCTCGGACTGATCTTCCAGCGCCGCTGCCGCCGTTGCCGACTCCTGGACCAGCGCTGCGTTTTGCTGGGTGACGCTGTCCATCTGCGACACGGCAAGACTCACCTGTTCAATACCGCGGCTTTGCTCATCGGATGCCGATGAGATCTCGCCCATAATATCGGTCACGCGCGTGACGGCGGCGACAATCTCTTTCATCGTTGCTCCCGCTTCGCTGACCTGGTCAGAACCGGTATTCACCCGGTTGACGGAGTTTTCAATCAGCCCTTTGATCTCTTTCGCCGCCTGGGCACTGCGGCTGGCGAGCGTACGTACTTCGCCCGCCACGACCGCAAATCCGCGGCCTTGTTCTCCTGCACGCGCGGCTTCCACCGCGGCGTTGAGTGCCAGAATGTTGGTCTGGAAGGCGATGCTGTCAATCACGCCGGTAATATGCGCGATTTGTTGTGAACTGTCGGCAATTTCAGTCATGGTACGGACAACGTTATCCACCACGTGACCGCCGCGCGCGGCCGTTTCAGAGGCATTTTTTGCCAGCAGCGTGGCCTGACGGGCGTTATCCGAGTTTTGTTTGACCGTTGCAGTAAGCTCTTCCATGCTGGCGGCGGTTTCTTCCAGCGAGGCGGCCTGTTGTTCGGTTCGCGCGGAAAGATCGCTGCTCCCGGCGGCGATTTCGCCAGCGCCGGTGTAGATGGCATCGGTGCTGCCGCGTACCGCGCTGACGGTATTCACCAGAGATTGCTGCATTTCTTGCAGACCGGCAGCCAACTGACCCATTTCATTGTGACCAGACAGCGGGATGTTATGCGTCAGATCGCCTCCCGCGATGGTGCGAATATGGTTCATCACGGTTTTAAGGGGTTTTAGCAGCAGGTGCTGCAAGCCCTGCCAGATCACCACCAGAACGGTGATAACGGCCAGCAAAATGGCTCCCAGCGTCCACTGCATCTGGGTAAAGCTGCTCTGGTTTTCCTCCGTGGCGGCCTTCAGCAGGGTGTTATTTTCAGCACGCCAGCGGTTATAGACCGCTTCCATGTCGTCCTGCGCCTGCTGAGCATCCAGATCGCCATAGGCCTGATAGTTATCTGCGCCCAGATACTCAATCGACAGGCGCATCACCTCGTGCATCTGGCTCCATGATTTCTGCATCTCTTCGCTAAGCGTCGCGTTTTGGCCGTTAACCTGCGGCATTTTCTGCCACTCTTTGTTATAGGCTTCGGCTTTCGCAAGCGTTTCGCTGGCGGTACCCAACAGTTTGTTGATGGCTGCGAGAGAGGCAGGGTCGCGTTGGTTTTTCAGGAAGCGAATCGCCACGCGGGTGACGGTAACGCGCGTTTTAACCAGCGTGTTCACGCTGTCGCTCAGACTGTCCTGCTGGGCATTGAGCACCCCGGAGTTCTGGAAGTTATGGCGATCGTTGCTCACGGCGGAGTAAAACAACCCTCCCGTGACAACCTGCAGCAGACAGAATATGGTGAGTGCAAAGATAATACCGGTAATCACGTGCAGATTTTTCAGCATAGCGGTCGTCCGTAAGAGAAGATGCAGGGGTATCACAATGAGTATCGTCGTAGCGAAACTAAACTTTAATTTAACTATTCGTTAACTAATGGTTGCATCACGGAACCTGTTGTAAATCCAAATCATTTTTATGAGGAAGGTCAACATGAGCAGTATTGAAAAAAGCGGGACGTACAGTCTGGGGACGCGGACGGTTAAACGACTTGGCTATGGCGCAATGCAGCTTGCCGGGCCAGGGGTATTTGGCCCGCCGAAAGACAAACATGCTGCACTGGACGTGCTGCGCGCGGCGGTTAACGCGGGTGTTAATCACATCGATACCAGCGATTTTTATGGCCCTCACGTCACTAACCAGCTTATCCGTGAGGCGCTGTATCCGTACAGAGACGATCTGACGCTGGTGACAAAAATCGGCGCGCGGCGCGGGGACGATGCCTCCTGGCTGCCGGCATTCTCCGCGCAGGAACTGACGCAGGCGGTGCATGACAACCTGCGCAATCTACAGCTGGACGTGCTGGACGTGGTCAATTTGCGGATCATGTTTAGCGCTCATGGCCCCGCGGAAGGATCGATTGCTGAGCCGCTGACCGCGCTTGCAGAATTACAGCAGCAGGGGCTGGTTCGTCATATTGGATTGAGCAATGTGACTGCGGCTCAGGTTGCCGAAGCGCAAGAGCGGGTGTCAGTGGTGTGCGTGCAAAACATGTACAACATCGTGAACCGTGGTGATGACGCGCTGGTTGATACTCTGGCGCAGCAGGGGATTGCGTATGTGCCGTTCTTCCCGCTGGGTGGGTTTACGCCACTGCAATCTTCCGGGCTGCAGACAGTTGCAGATTCGCTGGGCGCAACGGCAATGCAGGTGGCGCTGGCATGGCTTCTGCAACGTTCGCCAAATATTTTGCTGATCCCCGGCACGTCCTCCGTTGCGCATCTGCACCAAAACCTGGCGGCCGCTGAACTGACGTTACCGCCGGAAGCCATTGCCGCGCTCAATGGGCTGGTGGATTGATTCACCCCAAACTGAAAAAGCCCAACGGGAGCGTTTGGGCTTTTTTCGGTTAGCATGCGCCGCCTGTTACTGGCTCGTCTGACTGCTCAATCGGTGAAGCGCTAACGCTTCCGCTACGATCTCCTGCTTACTTTTTCGCGTCTCATAAGCGGTAATTCTGATGTATTCCATCAGGCTGGGATCAATGCGTGCGCTCAGCATCTTGAGATCGGCCTCTTTTGCTAAGCCGCGTGCAACGCGTTTGTCAGGATAATCACGGGCTGGCATAGAACCTACTCCCAAAACTCGTCTTGTTAATTCGTGACGTGAAATATGCGTCTTCAGAATTTCAAAGTCAATATACAGTGATTAAGAAGTTTGTGTTTTTTTCTGTTTTGCTTTTTCTTTTAAGTCATCAATAAGTGAGCGTGGGGCAATCTGACGGCCGTTTTACAGCATCTGCGGATGCCAGGGCGAAAACCGATGCCTCATCACAAAATGGATCTTTTTCTTTTTACTTTGTTTCCACTGTTAACTATGTTGAGTGCATTCGCTCGATGGTATAAAAAGGTGACAACAAAATGATGAATCAACGCATCAACAAAATGACGCAGGGCATTCTGCTGGCGATGGCCGGGGTCGCTGCTTTTTCCGCACCGCTGGCCGCCAGCGCGGAACCTGCGATAACACAGCTCGCGGGTAAGGTACTGCCTTATCAGGAAAAACCGCGCGTATTTGTGTTAACCGACATCGGTAATGAGCCGGACGATCAGATGTCCTTAACGCGCTTTCTGCTCTATTCCAACGAGATGAACGTGGAAGGGCTGGTGGCGACCACCTCCACCTGGCAGCGTGAAAAAGTGCATACCGATATGATTGACCTGGTGGTGGGACACTATGGCGAAGTGCAGCCAAACTTGCTGAAACATGCGGCAGGCTTCCCGACCGTTGCGCAGCTTCAGTCCGTGGTTGCTCCGGGTCTGGCAAACTACGGCATGGCGGCCACTGGCGAGGGTAAAAATACCGCCGGTTCTGACCTGCTGGTGAGTGCGATTGAGAAAAGCACTGACGCGGCTCACCCGTTGTTCATCACGCTGTGGGGCGGGGCGAATACGCTGGCGCAAGCGCTGCAGGATGTCTCGAAGAAGCATCCTCCGGAGGCGGTTCAGGCGCTGGCCCGTAACCTGGTGGTGTACTCGATTTCCGATCAGGATGACGCGGGTGCCTGGGTGCGCGAGCATTACCCTGACATCACTTACATTGTTGACCCGTCAAGCCAGAATGGTGAGGATTATGCGCGTGCTACATGGACCGGTATTAGCGGCGATAGGTATTACCGTAATGCACCGGGCGCGGATTTCACCACGGTTTCCCAGCACTGGCTGGATGAGAACATCCGCAATAAAGGGCCAATGGGCAAAGGCTACCTGAAGTATCTGTTTATTATGGAAGGTGACACGCCCTCATTCCTCGGGCTTATCCGTAACGGCCTGAACAGCGAACGAAACCCGGGGTGGGGAGGCTGGGGCGGTCGTTATATTGTGCGTCAGCCACAGCATGAGACTCATCCCATCTGGAGCAGCGGCGGTGATTTCTATCCCGGTAACCCTAACGCCGCCGACACGGTGACGGGCAAAGACGGTAAGCCGTATACGTCGAATCAGGCAACCGTCTGGCGCTGGCGTGAAGACTTCCAGAATGACTTTGCTGCCCGAATGGATTGGGGTATTAAAGACTATAAAAATGCTAATCACAATCCACAGGTGGTGGTGAATGGGCAGCCAGGTCAGGATGTGGTTTATCTTCAGGCGAAGTCAGGAGAAACTCTTACCGTAGATGCCGCAGGCAGTAAAGATCCTGATGGCGATAAGCTCAGCTATCGCTGGTTCCTCTATCCTGAAGCGGGGTCCGCCAGCTCAACACCTGTAGCGGTAAACGATGTTCAGGGGCGTCGCGGGGAAGACAATCTTACTGCTCCTGCAGTGCTGACGCTAAGTGAGAACGGCAAGCCGAGTGTGAAGGTTAAGGCCGAGAGGACAGGGACTGAACATCTGATCCTGGCCGTGACCGATAACGGTAAGCCAGCGTTAACCTCATATCGCCGTATTATTGTTTCCGTCAATTAATTCAGGTATTAAATGATGTCGGGTGCCGTGGGGCACCCGCTCTGATAACGCTTGTCGGTGAACCCATGATCAATCCTGCTCTTGCACCAGCGATCGCGCTGCGAGAGAAGTTCTGTTACGGGCTGGGGGACACCTCAGCCAATATTTTTATGGGCATGACAATGATGTTCTTGTCCATTTACTACACCGATGTTTTTCACCTCAGCCCGGCGGTAATGGGCAGCCTGTTCCTGCTGGCGCGCCTCATTGATGCGGTAGGTGACCCGCTGATTGGCCTGTTATCTGACCGAACGCGCTCTCCGCGTGGACGTTACCGCCCCTGGCTGCTGTGGTTTTCCATTCCTTACGGCCTTAGCTGCGCCGCCGTCTTTTTCTCGCCGGAACTTAGCGACATGGGCCGCACCCTTTATGCCGGGATCACCTACATGGCGCTGGTGCTGTGTTTTAGCCTGGTAGTGGTGCCTTACGTGTCGCTGCTGGGGGCTATGTCGCCAGACAGCGATGAGCGGATCCAGATCAACGCGATCCGTTTCCCGCTGGCCAAGCTTGCTTATCTGCTCTGCTCTTTGTGTGTGCCGGCGCTGATTGCCCTCTTTGATAATGAAGTGCTGGGTTACCGGGTGGTCATGTGCGCCATTGGTCTGCTCTCCACGCTGCTGATGCTGGTTTGTTATGCCAACACCTGCGAGCGGGTGATCGCCATGCCGATGTCGACCTGCAGCGTACGACAGCAGTTACGCTACCTGATAAAAAATGACCAGGCACTGATTCTCTTCAGCGCACAGGCGGTGGTCATGGTCATGAATACGCTCAAGTTCGGCGCAGCCGCTTATTTTGTGAAATATGTCCTGAGTATGCCGATCTCGTTTTTAAGCATTATGCTGACGGCGGCCTCGGTGGCCGGGATTATTGCACCTATGCTGGCCGGGTATCTGCTCCGGCGTGGGCGAATGAGGCGTATTCCGCTGATGATCTACAGCCAGCTGGTGAGCGGGGCGATCGTTCTGGCTATCGGCTTCACGCCTGCCGATGCGCATTGGCAGCACCTGGGACTGTTTGTGGCGGCGGCACTGGCGGCGGAGTTGATTGCGGTGATCCTGTGGGCCAGCGTGGCCGATGTGGCGGATTACGGGTTCTGGCGATTTGGCGTGCGCATTAACGGCATGATAAGCGGTGGAATGTTGTTTTCTACCAAAGCAGGCATGGCCGTGGGGGGCGCATTGATGGGATATATTCTGGCAGGATATGGTTATCAGCCGGGTACTCACACTCTGATGTTGCCAGATACGTTACCGGCTTTCAGGTTGCTTTATATCTGGTTACCGGCATCTTGCCTGTTTTTGACGGCGGGTATTCTGTGGTTTTATCGACTGGACGAACAGAAAACCACAGATATTATGATGTTTGCTCAGGATGACGCCGGTCGGGCGGAGGCGAAACGACATGGATTATAAAAAACAGATCCTCAATATTTTGCACAGCGAACAGGCATCGCGCGCGGAGATGACCCAGCGGGTGGGCGTGACCAAAGCCTATATCACCAAGCTCACCTCACAGCTGTTGAGCGAGGGGCTGATTGAAGAGCGTGAAATCAAGGATGTCACCTTTGGCCGCCCGCAGCAGCTTCTGGCTGTGACGTCTGGTCGTGCGTTTAGCGTAAATATCATGCTGCGCAAAGGGAGTTTTCAGGGCACGCTGAATGACTACAACACCCAAAAAGAAGCGCTGGCGACCCACGCGTTTTCCCTCCCGGAACGAATGACGCCAGATGAACTGGCGGGTTTTATTGCCCAGGGTATCCAGCGGCTGTGTGAGGCCGCTGATCTTGCGCAATCCCGCGTCAACGTGGTCAGCGTGGCGTTACAGGGGGGGATTGAACATTTCACGGGTGTCGTTCGGTATTGCCCGCTTTTCACGGACAAAAATGTCAATCTGATGTCGCTGATTCAGGCGCGGATCGGGATCGCTACCCGTATCTATAACATCGCCCATTGCACCAATTACCTGCTGGCGAAACGATCGCCGGGGCTTTCCTACGTGGCGTTTATGCCCGGTTTTGGTAGCCTGGGTTACGGTTATTGCACGAACGGTGAACCGGGGTTAGGTGAAAACGGTTTTTATCCGGAAATTGTACACTTGCCCTATGAGGGCGGCATTGAGCAGGCCTTCAACGTCAGTGAAGAGAATAAAGCAGCAAACGTGTTGACTACGGCGCAGGCGCTCTATTTTGCGATTTGCTGCACGGCACCCATTCATAACATCAAGCTGGCCATTGCAACCGGCGAGCTGTTTGAAGATTACGGTGACGACGTTTTACCACGCGTCCAGACCATGCTGGATAACAACCCCAATCAGCACATCCGGGAAATCCGCATTCGGCATGATAAAACGGGGTATCACTATGGTGTGAAAGGGTTGGTTCAGCTTAGCTCGGATAGCATTACCGGGCTGCTGGTCTGACGATTTACACCCGAATACGAGGGTAATCAGATGGATTTTAAGGCAGTGCAGTGGCAGACCACACCCGCGCCAAAGGGGTTTCCTGATGTCGCGCCCGTTCCGCTCTCGGACGCCACCTTGCAGGCGCGAAAAGAGAACGTCCTTGCGCGCATGCGGGCTGACGGTTTCGATGCGCTACTGATTTATGCTGACAAAGAGCATGGCAGTAATTTTGAGTACCTGACCGGCTTTATTCCCCGCTTTGAAGAGGGGCTGCTGGTGCTGGAGAAGAGCGGTGCGGCGACCGCGATCCTCGGCAATGAAAATCTCAAAATGGCGGCGCACTCGCGTATTCCGGTAACGCTGAAGCACAGCCCTTATTTTTCGTTACCGAATCAGCCGATGGATAACGAAAAACCGCTGGAAGCCGTATTCAGTGAAATCGGGTTAGGGGCCATGACCCGCATTGGATTAGTCGGCTGGAAAATGTTTACCTCCACCCTGACGGATAATAAACAGCTTTTCGATTTCCCCGCCTTTATTGTTGATGCCATTCGCAACAGCGTTTCCGCCAGTGCCACGCTGGAAAATGTCACCGCGCTTTTTATTGGCGGAGATGACGGCGCGCGTACCACCAATAATGCCAACGAAATCGCCCACTACGAATACGGTGCAAACCTTGCGTCAAACTGCATACTTAACGCGATGAATGCCGTTACGCCGGGTATTCGTGAAGTGGAGTTAGGCAGTTATCTTACGGCAGAGGGGCAATACAATACGGTGGTCACCATCGCCGCCGCCGGGCAGCGCTTCGAAAAAGCTAACCTGTATCCTACGTACAAACCGATCCAACGCGGCCAGCCGTTATCCATGACGACGGGCTTTAAAGGGGGCTTATCGAGCCGTACCGGGTTCGTAATCGCCGAAGAAAGCGAGCTGCCGGAAACCCAGAAAGATTATCTCGATCGCGTGGCAAAACCTTATTTTGCTACGGTTGTCACCTGGCTAGAAAACATTCGTATCGGCATGACCGGCGGGGAGATGTATTCCCTGGTGGAGTCTGTTCTGCCGAAAGCAAAATACGGCTGGCATTTAAATCCGGGGCATCTCAGCGCAGATGAAGAGTGGATGTCATCACCTATTTTTGCGCAGTCTGCGCAAACGCTTAAAAGCGGAATGATCCTGCAGATTGATATTATTCCTTCCGTAAAAGGGTATACCGGCACCAGCGCGGAAGAGAGTATCGCTCTGGCGGATCGTGCGCTTCAGGCAGAGATCGCACAGGCCTATCCTGACCTGTGGTCACGCATTGTTACCCGTAAGCGCTATTTGACGGATGTGCTTAAGATTGCCCTTAGCGATGATGTTATCCCACTCTCCAATACGGTGGCGTATTTGCGACCATTCTTCCTTGCCAGGGATAAAGTCTTTACCTGCTAAACCTTTGTCGAAAATCTGTGGCAGAGAGTGTGGTCAATTTTATTGTTGTCGACCATGCTCTTTGTACTGACAAAATAAGTACGGTAGGCATGCTAATGCGCAACGCCATTCTTCCCGTCATCGCCGCGGTGGCGCTTTTTACGATGGGAGTCTTTATTCTCAACGCCCAGCTGTGGTACTCCGCCAGGATCGCCAGCCTGGACGGAGCGCAGTATGCCGTGAAGAATATTGATGTCATTCTCGGTGAAGCGCAGAATGCCACCCGAACGGCGATGGACGTTGCAGTGAAGGGCTGTGGTCAGGAAGGGCAATATCGGCTGGGTACCGAGGCTGCTCTGGAACCGCATCTTCGAACGATCTTTATTATTCGTGAAGGAAAGGTTTGGTGCTCATCGCTGTCGGGTAATCGTGTTCTGCTGCTTAACGCCCCAGCCATACCGAATTCGCCACTGTTGCTTTTGTCTGCTAAACACGCGGTAAATGGACTGCCCGTTCTGCTCTATCAGACGACGTTTGGGGATAACCGGGCTATCGTGACCATCAGCGATCGCCACATCCGCAATGCGTTAGGTATACCCGTGAAGGACATCAATTACACTTTAAACGTCGGCGATGCGGTGATGGGCACGTCCGGAGATGTTGCCAATGGAACCCGTCATCAGCATCGCGTAGGACGGGTCGAGGCGGCAAAATTTCCCTACAGTGTTGAATACACTTTCCCCCCATTGTTTAGCCTACAGAGGCTGGTGAGCCAGGGTGGCGGATTACTCCTGTTTTTACTTTCGCTTGCCTGCCTCGCGGCATACACGCTGTATAAATACCTGAACAAAAGTACCCTTCCCGAAGAATCGCTGCGCCGGGCCATCGCCAGGGGAGAAATTGTGCCTTTTTATCAGCCCGTTGTGAACGGCAGAGAAGGGACACTGCGCGGCGTCGAGGTACTGGCGAGATGGAAACACCCTCAAGGTGGCTATATTTCGCCAGGCGCCTTTATTCCTATTGCTGAAAAATCAGGGCTGATCGTGCCTTTGACGCAGAGCCTGATGGCGCAAGTGGTGACGCACATGAACGCGCTCGCCACGAAGCTGCCGGAGGGGTTTCACGTCGGGATCAACTTCAGTGCCCCTCACATCGCGATGCCGACCTTTGTGGATGATTGCCTGAAATACAAAAGCCACTTCGTCAGAAAAGACCTGAACCTGGTGATAGAGGTGACAGAGCGAGAGCCGCTGGATCTTGACGATCGCCTTGTCCACACCCTGAACGCGTTGCACGAGAAGGGTTTTGCCATTGCGCTGGATGATTTCGGCACCGGGTATTCAGGGCTTTCTTATCTGCACGATCTGCAGATTGATTATATTAAAATTGATCACAGCTTCGTCAGTCGCGTCAATGAGCACGAGGATTCAACCCGCATTCTCGATTGCGTGCTGGATTTGGCGCGTAAGCTCTCCATCAGCATTGTGGCTGAAGGTGTGGAAACGAAGGCGCAGCTCGACTATCTCAACCGGAACGGCATCGTATTCCAGCAGGGATACTACTTCTTCAAACCCGTTCCCTTTACCGAGCTTATCTACATTTTGCTGTCGAAGCCGAAGGTGAAAGTGGTGGTTGAATAATTCACACGGGCGCTGTGTGACTAAATTTCCCCATACTTCAACGCATTTGGGCGTCTCCCCGGAAAGTACCTTGATCATTTCTCGCCATCCGTAATACTGTATTTATATACAGTACAGTGCAAGAAAGGCATTTATGAGCACCTTCTTTTCTTATCATCCTTTGCAATACATTGAGTTACCGCTGTTTTTAGAGCGCGTTGCCTGTGGATTTCCCAGCCCGGCGCAGGATTACGTCGAGGATCGTCTCGATCTAAACCGATTAACCGTAAGACACCCCAGCGCAACGTATTTTGTGAAGGTCAGTGGGGACTCGATGATCGGCGCGGGGATTGGCGATGGTGATTTGCTGGTGGTCGACCGTTCATTGAACGCGGAGCAGGGTGACATTGTCGTCGCGTCGGTTGCTGGCGAATTTACGGTGAAAGAGCTACAGACGCGTCCGGTTTTAAGGCTACTTCCGCATAATGACCGCTATCAACCCATTACTTTTCAGTCCGAAGAGGAGCTGCAGATCTTCGGAGTAGTAACCCACTCGCTCAAAACGCATAAACATGTTCGCGCTGGTTGATGTTAATAGCTTCTACGCGTCCTGTGAGACGGTGTTTCGGCCCGACCTGCTTGGGAAACCCATCGTGGTGGTGTCCAATAACGATGGTTGTATCATCTCTCTGTCGCGGGAGGCAAAGCAACTTGGCATAAAAATGGGGGAGCCGTACTTTAAATTTAAAGAGAAGGGGTTTCCGTCACGGGTTTATGTTTTTAGCTCAAATTACGCATTGTATGCCGATCTTAGCAGCCGGGTGATGCAGACACTGACGGATACCGCTCCGGCAATTGAGATTTACTCTATTGATGAGGCGTTTGTGAATGTTTCAGGTGTTAGCAACTGTATGTCGCTGGAGGCGTTTGGCCACCAGATGCGTAACCAGGTGTTTAAAAATACGGGGTTAACCGTTGGTGTAGGGATAGCGCCGACAAAAACATTGGCGAAGTTGGCAAATTATGCGGCAAAAAAGTGGCGCAGCACCGGTGGTGTGGTTGATTTGTCGGATCGCGAGCGTCAGCGCAAACTGCTAGCCGCCGTACCGGTTAGTGAGGTGTGGGGCGTTGGGCGGCGCATTACGAAAAAGCTAAACGAGATGGGGATCGCTACGGCGCTGGAACTGGCAGAAACGTCATCCTGGGTTATCCGAAAACATTTTAATGTTGTGCTGGAACGAACGGCACGCGAGCTGCGCGGTGAGCGCTGTCTTGACCTGGAAGAATTTATCCCTACCAAACAGCAAATCATTTGTAGCCGCTCATTTGGGCACCGCATTACGCAATACGTTGAGATGCATCAGGCCATCTGCGCCTATGCGGAACGTGCGGCGGAAAAGCTGCGTGGCGAACGCCAGTATTGTCGATTTATTAGCGTATTCCTGCGTACGAGCCCGCATGCGGACAATGAAATTTATTATGGCAATCAGGCCTCGGTGACGCTGATGACGCCCACCAATGACTCGCGCGATATTATTCGTGCCGCCACGGATGCGCTGGGGCGTATCTGGCTTGACGGGTATCGCTATATGAAAGCAGGGGTGATGTTGGCCGACTTTTTCAGTAGCGGCGTGGCACAGCTTAATTTGTTTGATGACAACCGTCCGCGAGCCAACAGCGAGGCGTTGATGAACATGATCGATAGCTTAAATCATTCCGGGAAAGGGAAGGTGTGGTTCGCCGGTCAGGGAAGCGAGAAAGCGTGGTCGATGAAGCGTGAGATGTTATCACCGGCGTACACGACGCGGTACGCGGATTTACCGGTTGCAAAATAGGCGTTATTTTTTGCGAAACAGCGAGGTTACCGCGGCTGCCAGCACGCCAATGAATGGCATTTGTCCTGCACCGGCCAGGAAGTTGTTGCGATCTATCTGGTTATTCCGGCGGATGTCAGCAAAACGGGTCAGTGCATTTTGTTCATTTTCGGCGCTTACCTCCTCGAATTGCTTTTCAAACCCTTGCGTCATCAGCCGAGCGGCGCTGTCGACATTCGTTCTCTCGAGTGCAATGACGTGCTGGCCTTTTTGAAAAAAGCAGTAATCCGGCATAAGTGCTCCAAAAAATGAAGGAGAGGCTTGGAATACTCTATCCTTTACGGTTAAAAAATGCACATGATTTGCTGCTTCTCATTCTCCAGCAATGGCGCGTTGTAATGGTACAAACAAAAAAACCTTTATATTTATGCGTGTTTATTTGCGCAACCTTAGCGAGAGGATTACTTTTTAAACAGGCGCGCTAGAGTTTAGCGTGCCTCAAATAACAATACTGGCCTGCTTAATCAATGCTAAAAAAGAAAATGTAACTAAGTTGTTGATTTTTATGGTGTAAAATGTTATTTGAGTTATTGGGTCAATAATCGTCTGGCAGTATATATAAATAGCATGATAACTAAATTATAATTCTTTTAAATCGGGTTGAAGGCGAGGGTAGAATGCGGGTAATTGTCATGTTGTTAAGCTTTGTGGTCTGCACACAGGTCTGGGCTGGAGAGTTTTCCAAACCGGCTGGTAAAGTCCTTTTAACGCTGTCTGGTAATATAAAGAATACAAATGAAGACGGGAAAGCCGTCTTTGATATCGCCAGTCTTGAGAAGTTGGGCATGGTGAGTTTCCAGACAGCCTCACCCTGGTTTAATGGGCCTACCACCTTTACGGGTATTCCCTTGCAAAAGCTCATGGATTATGTTGGCGCGAAAGGTTCTATTGTAAAGGTCACGGCGCTCAATGACTACACCACCGTTATCCCTCTCAATGATTTCAAAAAATATAATGTGATCCTTGCCGTAAAAATCAACGGAGAGTATATGCGTATCCGTGATAAGGGCCCATTTTTCATTGTGTATCCATATGACAGCATGCCTGAACTGAATAATCAGATGTTTTATTCGAGATCGGCATGGCAGGTCAGCAGAATGAATATTGAGTAGGAGTTCAGAAGAGCATTATGAACAGGATACTGGCGGGCATTATCTTTTTCCTTTTTATCTCTACGGGGTATATTTCTTTCCTTGTGCATGAGAGACAGCAAGAGTTACAGAAACTAACGCAATACACTGATTCATGGTCTGCCGCACAGCTGGTATCCGAATATTATCGATTCGAATCATGGCTAAGCCTTTACACTATTGATGATACGGTGACGCTCGATGGTGTGCGGCTGCGTCTCGACATTATGCTCAGCCAGAGTGATTTAACGACCCAAGGCGATTTGGGGCAGTATATTAAAAACAATAAATTGCATCATGACCTGGCTATAGAACTTGGGAAAACACTGGCGTATCTGGATTCTCATCTTGAGAAAATGCAGCGCTCAGAAATCCAGGCATACCTGAAAGTAATGCATAAACTGGATGCCCCACTGGGCCGCCTTTCATCCGGGGCATTAACCAAGGATGTTAACTCGATTAATAATGCCAACGTCAAGATTCAAACCCTCTATTATATATATTCGGCTATTTCTGTACTGCTGATCATACTGAGTGCGATACTGGGCGTTCTCATATTTTACCAAAATAGAAATATTCTCAAGGCGCACCTTCAGGTGAAGAGCCTTGCTGAAGAACTCCAGGCATCTAAAGAACAGTTGCAAATCCAGAATGCAAAGCTGGAATATGACGTCTTTCATGATTCTCTCACCGAGATGAATAATCGTCAGTTTTTCTGGGGGAATTTAAATGAAACCATCAAAATGGCAAAAGAAAATAATGATTCTGTTGCTGTGATGTTGTTTGATTTAGACCGGTTCAAAGAAGTCAATGATACATACGGCCATGATGCGGGTGATGTATTATTACGCCAGATATCCCAGCGTCTGATTTCACTTAACCTTGCGTCAGATACGCTTTATCGCTTGGGAGGGGATGAGTTTGCGTTCCTCTCTCACGGCCTGACTGAGAGCAATGCAGTCTCGATAGCTCAAAAAATATGTGACGTTATTAACCAACCATACACAATTTATAACGCGATAATAAACATAACCACCTGTGTTGGCATTGTTATTTCAGAAACAGAGCGCCGTTCCGACTATCTCTATAAGTTTGCCGATTTGGCTCTGTATGAAGCTAAAAATGAAGGCTCGGGTAAGATAAAAGTCTTCCGGCAGCGAATGCTAGATAAGCTGCAGGAAAGCAGAAACCTTGAGCATGACATGGCGCTGGCATTAGAGAATAAAGAATTTGTGGTTTATTATCAGCCTATTGTCGATTCGTACAGCCGGGAAATTTACAGCTATGAAGCACTCATTCGCTGGATACACCCGGTGAAGGGCCTTCTGTCGCCGGATAATTTTATTCCGGTGGCTGAAAAAACTGGCATGATTAACGAAATGGGCAAGTCTGTGCTTGAAATGGCCTGTCGGGAAGCGGCTTCCTGGGCGGTTCCGGCGAAAATTTCGGTCAATGTTTCTCCGGTTCAGCTAAGCAGCAAAACCTTTGCTGGAACCGTGCTGTCTATTCTAAAAGAAACAGGGCTTCCGGCTGACCGTCTGGAACTGGAAGTGACGGAATCCTCTCTCTTTACAGAGAGCAATACGCCGATGAATACGCTTAATAAACTCAGAGCACTGGGCGTAAAAATCTCCATCGATGATTTTGGTACGGGATACTCTTCTCTTTCACGCCTGAGCCGGCTGGCCTTCGATAAAATCAAAATAGACAAATCCTTTGTACATTCAATATCTACACAGGAGGATGCCCTGACTATTATCAAGCTCATCACCGGCATGGCGAAATCCCTCAATATGAAAGCGGTTGCTGAAGGTATTGAAACACAGGAACAACTGGAAAGCCTTCAGGCGCTGGGCTGTGATTTCGCGCAGGGATATCTGTTTGGAAAACCTCAGCCCTGTATTGATGAGAGAATTAAAAACGGTTAAATCGCGAGTGTTTCTCTACTCTCACGGGCAAGTCGGGTGCTTACCCAGCGGAATAAAAATGGTCGTCTGAATTTCGGTTGTGCGCTTTTTTTCGAATGAGTAGATTCGTTTTTCTGATTCATTTAAAGGAAAGAACGATGAACTTCGCTGAATACCATAACCAGCCTCATGCCTTGCTGATTGCCAACGTGTGGGATGCCGCGAGCGCTATCGTAGCGCAAAAAGCGGGCTATCAGGTACTGGGAACATCCAGCGCGGCGATTGCAGCCACGTTAGGATATGAAGATGGGCAAGCCATGTCGTTCGATGAGCTGCTTTACATCGTCGGCCGCATCAAATCGGTCAGTGACCTGCCGTTAAGCGTTGATATGGAAGCCGGTTTTGGTAGCCATGCAGGTGAGATAGCCACGCATCTGAAATGCCTCGCCCAGCTTGGTGTGGTTGGGGTTAATCTGGAGGACAGTAGGGTCATTAACCATGTCCGACAGCTTGAAGAGGCGACAGCGTTCGCCAGCACAATCAAAGCGGTGCGTGACGCGCTGGACAGCGAGACTCATCATCTTTTTCTGAACATCCGTACGGATACATACCTGCTTGCTCTTCCGGAGCCGTTACAGGAAACATTATCACGCGGTCAACTCTACAAAGCGGCGGGTGCCGACGGGCTATTTGTCCCTTGCCTGACGTCAGAGAAAGATATGAAAACCATTTCAGATACGATTGGCTTGCCCTTAAATATCATGTGTATGCCAGGGCTTCCCACGTTCGACAAGCTCAAACAAGCAGGCGTCAGCCGCATTTCTATGGGAAATTTCGTTCACTCTGCTATCCAGTCGGAGCTTGAAAAGATCATGCTTGCTATCCAGTCGCATCACACTTTTGAAGGCGTTTTTGTAAATGAAAATTCTTGATGATGACCAGTGTGATGTCTGGTATCAGGCATTACTTGAACGTGCGACGGAATATACAGGCGTGTTTTTTGTGGGGGTCAAAACCACGGGCGTATTTTGTATTTCCATATGCCGGGCGCGAAAACCCAAACGTGAAAACGTTGAATTTTATAAGGACATGAAATCAGTTCTGGCGGCCGGTTTTCGCCCCTGTAAAGTATGCAAGCCGACTGAAAATGCGCACAGCGCACCGCCAATAATTGAACAGGCACTTGAGCTTGTAAAGCGCGATCCTAAATCGCGCATTAGCGATACCGCACTACGCGAGCAGGGCATCAGCCCCGAACGCGTGCGGCGCTGGTTCCTGCAACACCACGGCATCACGTTCCAGGCTTTCCAGCGAATGCAGAGGGTGAATATGGCTCTTCAGGAGCTAAAAAGTGGACGCACGACGACGGATGTCGCGCTGGATAATGGCTATGAGTCGTTAAGTGGTTTTGGGTATACCTTTAAACGGGTCACGGGTGTCGCTCCGACTCAACATACTCAGGTGATTGTGATTCATCGGTTTACCACAACGCTGGGTCCCATGTTTGTTTGTGCGACAGAGCGGGGCGTCTGCCTGCTGGAGTTTACCGATCGGAAAATGCTGGAGACTGAATTCTGCGATCTTCAGCGTTTACTGAACGCGAGAATCGTATCAGGGGAAAACGATCATACCCGGCAAACTGAAAGAGAGATCGGCGAGTATTTTTCAGGAACACGCCATCAGTTTGATCTTACGCTGGACGCGCCGGGGAGTGATTTTCAGCGTGCCGTCTGGCAGGGGATATCTGCTGTTCCATATGGTCAAACCTCCCATTATCAGGCCATTTCGGCGCAGCTGGGTAAACCTAATGCGGTACGTGCAGTTGCTGCGGCAAACGGTGCAAATCGTATCGCCATTGTGGTTCCCTGCCACAGAATCATCGGCAAAGATGGGGGGCTCACCGGCTACGGCGGAGGCCTGTCGCGCAAAGAGTGGCTGATTGAACATGAACGCAATCATCGGCACCTGAACGGACTGGATTGAAAGCGTTAGCTAAAACGCGGTGAGTATGGCTAACGCGTTTTCAGCCAGTTTTACATCAACGTTTTATACATCAATGCATTTGGCAGACCCACACCTCTGCGAATAGGGAAACCCCGTTCAACGACATGAAAACCCTGCCGTATAAAAAAAGGTTCGGCCGTTTTGCTCACATTGGCCGTGAGTTTATGAAGCCCCAGAATATTGGCTTCGTTATGGATACAACGCATCAGTAATGTTCCGACACCCTGTTTAGGATAGTCACCAGAGACATAAAAATGGTCGATGTATCCATTAGGTTGAACATCGGCATAGCCTGCTATGAATCCATTTATCTCAACGATAAATGGATTCAGCGTCTTGACGAGATGTGCCCAGTCTTTTGGATTAATATCGTCTGATGCCCATGCCGCTATTTGTTGCGGGGTATAGTCGCGTGATGCTATATCCCGTATGGATGATAAAAAAACGTCTAATAATGCAAGCTCGTCCCCGAGCCTGAACCTTCTGCTTTCCAAATTAAACACCAATCGGTTGGTAGCCTTGCCATTCCGGCTGGTCGCGACAGCCTGATTCATTCGGCGTGAGGTGAATATAGCAATCGCCCACTTTTTCGAGCAGCAGGCAATCATCGACGTCTTTCAGGTTGTCCTTATGCTGCTGATCTACGCCACAAAGCAATGTTGCCAGCGCTTTTTCCTTTGCCTGCTGCGCATTTTCTGCAACAAAAAGATCAAACTCATGTAGCTCAGCCAATGTATCAGGGCGGTACCCTCCGGCATTAACAAAAAACAATTTTTTCCCGGTCTGAGGCGGTTCAGGGGATAGCGTAACGGAATGACCATCTGCCCAGGTAATACGGCTGTAGCCGTCAATGTGAATTTTATCACGATCGCCAAACCATGCTTCTCTTAATGTAGGCCAGGCGTCCTGCGGCGCATTAGCGACAACAAACTGAATATCGTGGACTTCAATATTTGATTTACCCGCATTGCCACCAACATAAAACATATACAAGTTCATGATTATTCTCTTTTAGCACGTTTCGTTATGTTTTTAATTATATAGCGATGACCCTTTAAACACTACAGGTAATCACAGGTCTTTACCTCAGCGTTGGCTGTGGTGACTTCGTGTCATGTGTATAATACCGGGTCGATGCACTCTGAAATAGCGTTAGCTAATAATATGAATCTCAATCGCATTTGTTATCTGTTGCTGATCGCCACGGCGGTGGGAAGTCTTTTTACATCGCATCCCATTGTCATGTGGATTCTGTTCGCCAACGTACTGACGCTGGCGATCTATGGTGTGGACAAAATGGCAGCACGCAAGGCCTGGCGCAGAGTGCCTGAATCGACTTTGCTGGTGTTTGGCGTAGTGGGGGGATGGCCTGGCGCGATTGTGGGCCAGCAACTCTTTCGTCATAAAACGCAGAAACAGCCGTTCAAAACCTACTTCATCATCAGCGTGATAGTGAGCGTTGCCGTTATGGTTGGCATTTATCTGCTCTCTCCTTTTTCGCCTTCGTAAGTGGTAACCCCCGCATTCAGCTTCCGAGCTTTTGCCGCTGGGGTTCACACATCGCTAAAAGTTGCTCTCATCCATGCATGGCCGGATGAATTACCCAGCGTCGGGCTGCAGTAGGCCTTCAGGGTGTATTGCGGCGTCGGGAAAGGGGGAGCAAACACCACCAAATTTTTCATATCAAAAACTGAGGATATTCCGCGCTGGGGAAGCGTTATCACCAAATCTGTACGGGAGACAATGATCGGGGCGATCATCAGGTTGGGAAGTCCAACGACAATTCTGCGGCGTAGCCGCTGGCTTTCAAGATAGCGGTCGATAACGCCGCGCGCCCCGGGCCACGGACGCACAACAACGTGGCCGGCGCTCAGGTAATGCTCCAGCGTCAGTGAGTCCTCTATGGCCGGGTGATTCTGCCGCACGGCAACCACATAGTCATCGGTAAAACAGGCCAGAGATTCGATGCCGCGTCGGGTGGGCATTTGTTCTTCTTCAAAACCCAAAGCGAAGTCGACCTTACCTGAAAGAAGATCCTCGTCAGCGTTAAAATCACGGGTATGCATTTTAGTATTGCATAGAATGCAGCGTAAACAGGATGAAAAAACGTTAATCTTCCACCTACAAAACGATGCTAAAGAGGTAAAACATGTCCATCCCTGTATTCCGCCCGGCTACACCTGCAGACGCTGATCGCTGTTATGACATCGAAGTAACGTCCTACGAAGGAGATGAAGCGGCGACGCGCGAGAAAATTGCGACCCGCATCAACCGCTACCCGCAGGGCTTCCTCTGCATGGAACAGGAAGGTGAGGTGATCGGTTTCATCAACGCGGGCTGTGCATGGGAAGTGGTGATGTCCGACGAAGAGTTTAAAGAGTTGGTAGGGCACGATCCTGATGCACCTAACGTGGTCATTATGTCGGTCGTGATTCATCCGGATTTTCAGGGGAAAGGCTATTCGTCTCTGCTGATGCGCGAGTTTGTGTCACAGATGAGAGCACTGGATAAGAAGACGCTGCACCTGATGTGCAAAGATCGTCATGTTGATCTGTATAGCCATTTTGGTTACCGCTACATCAAACCTTCTGCATCGGACCACGGCGGCATGGCGTGGCATGAAATGATGATGACGCTCTGATTGTTCCGTTACCCAAGCCGGTGCGACGCCCTGTAACCCAGGACGTCAACGCCAGTACTGTCGGTCAGAATGTGTAGCTCATGCTCACCGAGACTCTACGGGGTTCGCCATAAACGGCGGAGTCATCAAGATACGAATAATATTCCCGATCGAACAGATTGCTGACGTTAGCCTGTACCGCCAGCTGTTTTGTCAGCTGATACTGGGCGAACAAATCAACCAACGGGTAGCTTCCCTGGTACAAACGCTGGGTTGAACCATCCGGCCCGGTGACGTCTTTAAAGACCCGGTTCTGCCAGTTAACGCCACCGCCGAGCGTGAGGTCAGGAAGCATTGGCAAGCGGTAGCGGCTAAATAGCTTCAGCTGTGTTTGTGGAGCGAAGCTATTGAAGCGCCCGTCCGAATCACGCGCAACGTATCGAGTGGCACCGAAGGTCAGCTGCAGGTTATCGGTGACGGCACCGTTCACTTCAAATTCCGCACCTTTGCTTACTGCGCCTTGTGTTGCGCGATATGCCTGTTCACTGGAGCCGTTGACGAATTCCCCACTGATGGCCTCTGCCGCGTTCTCCTGCTCAATGCGGAAGACCGCAAAGTTGGTGGTCAGTCGGCCATCCATCCAGTCGGCTTTCAGACCGGTTTCATAGTTTTTCCCTGTGACGGGGGACAGCCACGCGCCGTCTTTGGTGCGCTTAGTTTGCGGGGCGAAAATGGAGGTATAGCTCGCGTAAGCGGAAAGGCTGTCGGTAATGTCATACACCAGACCGCCATAAGGTGTGGTGTTGTATTTGCGCATATCGCCGCTGCTGCCGTCAGAGCTGTACTGGGTATAGCGTGCGCCTACAATCAGCGACAGCGGGTCAGCCAACGAGAAACGCGCTGCGGTGTACGCCGATTTTTGCCGCACGATATCATCGGCATTTTGGTACCAGTCGCCCCACTCGGGTTCCGCAACGCGGCCGTTCCAGTTGTTATTAAAGATACCGATCTGGTCGCTATCCATCGGCCCGTCTTTACTGAAGGTGGCGTTGTGTTGGCGGCTATAGTTGGCTCCCGCCATCAACTGATGCTGACGTCCGAGCAGTTCGAAAGGACCACTTGCATAAGCGTCGAAAGCGTCCAGGGTGCGCTTACCCCGGTCTTTACTGCCCCAGCCGGATGCACCTTCGCCGGTGTAGGCATCTGGATTGCCCATAATGTAGAGCAGGGTATCGTTAAAGGTTTGCTCGCCGTGGGTTCCATTAAAACGAAATGACCAGCCGTTATCCCAGCTGTGGGTGAGGTTCGCAAACACTTTGCGTGACTCGACAGTGTATCCGGTCCAGTCAGCGGAGGTATTCACGTTGCGATTGTAATGGGTGCGAGCACCGTTGCTGTATAGGCTGGGTAAGCCGCCCCAGGTCGGGTTTGCTGTGTTGGTTTGCTGATAATCCCAGCCCAGCGAGGCAGTAGTACGCTCCGTAATGTCACCTTCAATAACGCCATAGAGGAATTTTTTCCGCTTACCGTACCGATCCAACCAGCTGTCCTGATCCTGATAGCCCGCCACCACGCGCCCACGCAGGCTGCCGTCTGAATTGAGGGGGGCAGAAACGTCGCCCACGTAGCGCTGTGTATTCCAGCTCCCGTAGCTCGCAGTAACGTTGCCCGTGAAGTTTTTACTGTCGGCGCGCTTGCGCACCATATTCACCGTTGCCCCCGGATCGCCTGCACCCGTCATCAGCCCGTTTGCGCCGCGTACAATCTCGATGCGTTCGTAAATGGCCGTATCTTCGGCTGCATCCCCAAAGTTCCATGCGTCGCCCATGGACGTCGGGATCTCATCGTAGGCGAAATTGGTGATTTCAAAGCCGCGAGAGAAATAGCTGGAGCGTTCACTGTCGACCTGCTGCGACGATACGCCGGTCGTATTCGTCAACACAGCATCGACGGTTCGAAGATCCTGATCCTGAATGCGCTGTTTTGTCACCACGCTAACGGATTGCGGAACGTCACGCGGAGCAAGCAGCATCTTCGTCCCGGCACGGGTGGTTTTCACCGCATAGTCCTGTTGGGTATCGGTATTCCCATCTGCCTCACCGAAAACCACCATTTCCTGTTCATTCTGGTTTTCGGCTGCCTGCACGGGGTGTATTGCGGCCTGCATCGCCAGCGCAAGAAGTGAAACAGAGAAGGGCTTATGGAATGCCCCTGCACAGACGCTTCCGCCATTATCCTTGCCGTTAAAAATCATCATGTTACCTGTTGGATGTTGTTGTTTTATGCACGCTAACAGTTTAAATAAGAATGGCAATGATAATTATTTGCTTTATTATGCGCAGGATGTTTTGTAAGTTAAATGTAAATAAATATATATTTATCTAAATTCAATACGTTAGGCGGGAAGGAAAAACATGAAAAACAGACACGCACGTTCAAAGGGCCGGGTACTGGCACTCAGCCTACTTACCACGCTAACCCTGAGCGCCTGCCTGGTGCCGGAAATGGCAACGGCAGCCACAACGTCTGCATCTTCAGTCACGCAGCGCGAAGTGTCAGACGGCTTGTATGAAATGGTGTACTCCCCGAAGGCCAACGCGGTGTATGTCGCCAGTGCGCAAAGCTTTAAGGACGTCAACGGCGGTGTTCTGTATCAGTTGGATCCAGCAACGCTAGCCACAAAAGGGGCGACCCACACTGATTTGAAAAATTTTGGCATGGCGGCAGACGACAGCGGCAAGGTGTACTACACCACAAACACGCTAGACGGTGGTGTGTCAAAAGTCGACGCGCAAAGCGGTAAAGTGCTGCAACGCCTGATGTTTAAAGGCAAGGACAAAGACGGCGATCCGATTGGTGCGCGAGAAATCCTGTTTCACAACGGTCAGCTGTTTATTGGCGGAGTGGCCGATCCGGGCTTTATCTCCGTGGTTGATGCCAACACCATGACGTTAAAAGCCCGCATAGAAAATGCAGGGAAGTGGGTCACGGGGATCATCTACTCGCCGTTTACCGATCGCATTTATGCGGCGAATGGCGGGGGTGAAATTCTGGTCATTAACCCGCAGACGCATAAAATTGAGAAGCGTTGGACGCCAGGAGACAACAAAACGTATCTGTTCCTCAATATGGCGGAAGATTCGGCCACTGGTCGCCTGTTCGTAACGGATGACTCGAAGGCCAAAACCACGCTGGTTTTTGATGAGAAGAGTGGTAACGTGATCAAGCGCCTCGAAGGTGATGCGCTGGGGATTAAATTCAACGCCAAACGTAATGAAATTTACATCAGCCAGCGTGAGTCGAAAAAGGTGCTGCAGCTGGATGCCAGCACTTACGCGGTAAAAAACAGTTGGGCATTTACCAGCCATCCTAACAGCCTGCTGGTGTCACCGGACGGGGAAACCTTGTACGTTACGGTTAAGCAGGATTTCAACGACGACAACACCACGAAAGGGCCAGACAGCGTGGCGCGTATTTCGTTGAACTAAGCCACACAAACTGGCATTTCAATAGAGTGGTTATTTAAAAGAGGAGATCGCCATGCAACAACATCCGCTACGCCAGATAATTGAAGCGTGTGACAGGGCGATCTCCGCCAAAGACTTTGATGCGTTGATGGATTATTACGCAGAGGATGCCGCGCTGGTGGTGAAGCCGGGCATGATCGTCAAAGGCAAAGAAAGTATCCGTAAAGCGTTTATGGCGATCTCCGACTATTTTCAGGATCAGCTGCACGTAGAGCAGGGGGTGATGCAGGTCATTGAAGGCGCCGATAACGCGCTGGTGATCATGGAAACCGTACTGCATTTTCCTGATGGACAGGGTGGGACAGTAGAAACCACTCGTCGCGCAACCTATGTTTTTCAGCAGAACGCGGCGGGTCGCTGGCTTTGCACTATCGATAACTCCTACGGAACGTCGCTTTTAGATACAGAGCACGCCTGACGTTAAATCCTCTTTGCGTAACTGCCCCTAAAGGCAGTTACGTCAGCGAAGGAAGGGCGATGTCACTTCTTCTTGTTCATCATCGATTTTAAATCGGCAAACGGGTTAAACGTGGCGACGCCCACGTCTTTTTGCGCGTCTTCACCTGCCACAACGGTGGTACCATATTGATCGGCTTCGGTGTACTTCGAGTGTTCATGATCGTGGCAAAACAAACACAACAGCTCCCAGTTGCTACCATCTTCCGGGTTGTTGGTATGGTCGTGATCGATGTGGTGAACCGTCAGCTCACGAAGGTTAGAATAGACAAACTCCCGGGAGCAGCGCCCGCAGACCCACGGGTAAATTTTTAATGCTTTTTCACGGTAGCCACTTTCCAGGCGCGCGTAGTTTTTTGGGATCAGAGCCATTGCTGATATTACCTGTCATAAAAAAATATGACGCCACTATATCCCATAGAGAATGGCAGGGGAAACCTGTCCCTGGGCTAACGCGTAAAAGCCCCATCCGTGGGGGAGACCGTTGAATCAGGCTAATAGCCAGCGTTGTCCCTCGGCTTTCATTTTTGCTTCCAGCTCGCTGCCGCGGGTTGCAAACACGCGCCCTAATGGAAAGCCGCTCTGTTCCAGAAGGTAGGCCAGTGCGGCATATTCACGCGGGTATTTTGCAACGATGCTCTGGTCAACCGCCACCGGGCCTGCCGGGAACGTAAAGGTGCCCATGTCGTAAATGCTCTGACGGTGAAAGAGCTTCCAGACGCTATCGCGTTTTTCGGCGAGGTCATAAAAACGGTTGTGACATTCGCAGCCAATATTTAGCTTTACGTTCTCCGCAACGATCATCGCGTTGGTCTGCAGGATCGCTTTGTCGCCAGCGGCATTGAAGGTCACCGCCGGTGACGCGATGAGATGCTTGGTGCGCAGATCGGAGGCACCCATACGCATCGACCCCTCGACGAATTCACTCGCCAGCCCTTCAAACCAGGTGATTTCAATGGTGCCATCCGGGTGGAAAAGCTCACGCAGCTGTTGCCATTCGCCCAGATCCCGGTGCATCCAGCCATTCATCAGGTCATTGAGCTGCTGACGGTCATTCAGTTGATCAGACATTGTGGTGACTCCTGTTGTGTTCGATGGGATGCAGTTTGCCGCGTAAAAAAGCTAAAATGAAATAGTTAGATGTTACCGATTAATCACTTTTAATTATTGATGGGTTTTCGGATGGAGCTACGCCACCTGCGTTATTTTTTAGCTGTCGCCGAAGAAGGGCATTTTGGCCGTGCGGCAGAGAAACTCAATATTGTTCAGCCTGCACTAAGTATGCAAATCAAAGCGCTGGAAGCGGAGCTGGGCGGCGCGCTTTTTGTGCGCACCAGCCGCAGGGTGGCGCTGACGGATGCTGGCGTACTTTTTCAGACGGAAGCCCGGCGCACCCTGGAGCAAGCTGAGCACGCCCGCCTCACCGCTGAGCGCGCAATACGGGGTGAAACAGGCCGGGTGCGGGTAGGTTTCGCCGGTAATGCCATTTTTAGCGGAAAGCTGATCGCTGACCTGCGTCTTTTCCATCAACGTTTTCCCGATGCAGAGCTGATGATTGAGGAAGTTGGGCCGCAGGAGCAGGTTGAAGCCATTCTTGCCGGACATCTGGACATTGGGTACACCCCGGCAAACAGCCTGATAGCGGCGCATGATATTGCCATCAGACGCATTGGCGATTGGGATATCCTGGTTGCCATGACGGACGATCATCCACTGGCGCAGCATGAAGGCTTAACGATGGGAATGCTGGCCGGACAACCGCTGGTGCTTTATGACGCGCACGATACGCATGAACATCTGTTCATCACGCTCGCGCAAAGGCTGGGAGAACAGTGTCATGTCGCGTACCGGTCGGGCAGTACGCTAAGTATTTTGGCCATGGCGGCCACCGGGCTAGGGCTGGCGTTGATCCCCGCGCCGTTACAGCAGGTTCATATCCCTGGTCTCGTCTATCGTCCTTTGAACGAACCTGAATTAACGGCGAATCTACTGCTTATCAGCCGAAAACAAGAGCCAGGGACGGCTGTAAACGCGTATCTCAGCCTGGTGGCTCGGACGGAATAAGGTATTCTGACTCGGTCAATTTATTTGATGAATTTAGTGAAATAAACGGCATTTATTCTCAACGGGTAATGCGTAAAGTAGAGTTAACTCAATGCATCACCAGGATAAATCATTATGAAAAAGATCGGCTTTTTGTCGTTTGGTCACTGGACGCCGTCCCCGCAGTCTGGAACCCGAACCGCCGCGGATACGCTGCTGCAGTCTATCGATCTTGCTGTTGCCGCTGAAGAGCTTGGCGCAGATGGTGCTTACTTCAGAGTGCATCACTTTGCCCGTCAACTCAGCTCACCGTTCCCCCTGCTGGCCGCGATAGGGGCAAAAACCCGCGCTATCGAAATTGGCACGGGCGTTATTGATATGCGCTATGAAAACCCGATGTACATGGCCGAAGATGCCGGCGCGGCAGATTTGATCTCCGGAGGGCGTTTGCAGCTGGGGATCAGCCGCGGTTCGCCGGAGCAGGTGATTGATGGCTGGCGTCATTTTGGCTATGTCCCGCAGGAGGGCGAAAACGAATCCGATATGGCGCGCCGACATACCGAAGTGCTGCTGGAGGTACTCCGGGGCGAAGGGTTTGCGAAACCTAACCCGCAGCCGATGTTCCCAAACCCGCCGGGCTTGTTGCGTCTTGAGCCGCATTCCGAAGGTTTACGCGACCGTATCTGGTGGGGGGCGGGTTCGAATGCGACCGCCGTGTGGGCCGCAAAACTCGGTATGAACCTGCAAAGCTCGACGCTGAAGGATGATGAAACCGGCGAGCCGTTTCATATTCAACAGGCAAAACAGATCCGTGCGTATCGGCAGGCATGGGCCGATGCGGGGCACGCCCGTCAACCGCGCGTGTCGGTCAGCCGCAGCATTTTTGCCCTGATGGACGATCGCGATCGGATGTATTTCGGTGTGAGCCGGAACGACAGCGATAGCGTCGGTTATCTTGATGAGAAAACGCGCGCGATATTCGGGCGCAGCTATGCGGCCGAGCCGGAAAAGCTGATTGAACAGCTGAAACAGGATGAGGCGATCGCCGAAGCGGATACGCTGTTACTCACCGTGCCGAATCAGCTTGGCGTGGACTACAACGCGCACGTCATTGAGTCCATTCTAAAACATATCGCGCCAGCACTGGGTTGGCGCGAATAGACATTCAACATTAGCCGCGAGATCGCAATGGAAAATCTGGCTCTCTGGTACCGTCGTTTTGGCGAGCCTGAATCTGTTCTGCAAGCTGAAGCTGCGCCTGCTGGCGAACGGGCGCCTGGAAACCTGCGCGTACATATGCTCTACGCGCCGGTGAATGCATCCGATTTGATCCCCATCACCGGTGCGTATCGCCACCGGACACCGTTACCGGCGGTGGCAGGTTATGAAGGGGTCGGCATTGTCGCACAGGCGCCTGCAGCGTTTGCGCATCTGGTGGGGCAACGCGTCCTGCCGCTGCGCGGGCAGGGAACCTGGCAGCGAGTTGTTGATTGCCCGGCGGAGTATGCGATCCCGGTGCCGGACGCCATCAGCTCGCACCTGGCCGCGCGCGGGTATATTAATCCGCTGGCGGCGCAGATGATGCTGTCCCGTTATCCGCCGCAGGGCAAGAGAGTATTGTTAACCGCTGCCGGTTCTGACTGCGCCATTCTGCTGGGGCAGTGGGCGCATCGGGCGGGTGCCGATGCCGTGTACGGCATTCATCGTTCCCCCGTTCATGCCGCCCGGCTGGCTGCTATGGGCATTATTCCCATTGCGCAAGATGACGAGCAGGCGGTAAGCGCCGCCGCCGCGCGTGCCGACGTGGTTTACGATGCCACTGGCGGGATGCTGGCCCAAACGATCCTCAGCCAGATGCCAGAGCAGGGGGTATTTGTTTGTTATGGCTTGCTTTCAGGAAAGACGTTTCGCCAACAGCGGGCGTTGCCGCGCGTAGAGTGGTTCCATATTCGTAATTATCTGGATTCCCTCAGCGTGGACGCCTGGCAGGCGGCGTTTCATCGTATCTGGCCTGCGCTAAGCGCCTGTCAGTACAGCGATGTTTCAGCGTACCCTCTGCCAGAGTGGCAGAGGGCGTTGAGCGCCTATCGTGAAGCCGGAAGAACCCGTAAGCCCATGCTGTCGATGGACGTGTAGCGCACGACTATTTGTGGCTCATATCACTCAGTAGCACGGCGATACTTTGCCCGCCAGCGGTCTGTTCAAGCCCAATTTTCACGATGATGGTCAGCGGAACGGAAAGTAACATCCCGACGGGGCCGAGGAGCCAGCCCCAGAATATCAGGGATAAAAACACCACCAGGGTGGAAAGCCCCAGCCCACGCCCCATCATTCGCGGCTCAAGGATGTTACCGAACACCAGGTTGACCACCAGATACCCTGCCAGCAGAACGAGCGCATCGTACAAACCGGTGAAAACCAATACCTGAAGAATCGGCGGAATGGCGGCCAGCACGGAACCGATATTGGGGATGTAATTGAGCGCAAAGGCAAGCAGCCCCCAGACGAAGGCAAACCGTACATCCAGCGTAACCAGCATGCCCCAGACCACGAACCCCGTTACCAGACTAATGGCCGTTTTCAGCACCAGGTAATGGGAGACGCTGTCCAGCGCGCGCTGAATCGCGCCCATACCTTCCACCGGACGCACCATGATCTGCTGCAATTTCGCCGGTAGCTGCGGTACTTCCAGCAGCATGAACACCACGGTCAAAAACAGCAGGAAAATGGAGGTCATAGCATTGGATAGCTGTGCCAGCAGGCTGGTGACAATCGTCATGGCCGCATTGGGGTCAATGTATTTCAGAAGCTCCTCTACGGAGATCTCAATCCCCGCGCGCTGTAGCCAGGGCTCAATTTGCAGCAACGGGATCGCCAGCGATGAGCGATATTTGGGCAAGGTTCGCGCCAGCTCGTTCAGCGAGGTGCCCAGATACGCAACCAGCAACACCATCGCAACGATGATAATGCTGATAAGCAGGGTGATCGCCAGGACGCGCGGTACGCGTAGCCGCACCAGGCGCTGCACCAGCGGATTGAGGATCACCGCAATAAAAAGGGCCAGGATAAAGGGCACGATGATGTCGGCGGCAAATCGCACGCCGGTCAATATGATCACCAGCATGCCCAGCATGATGACAATTTTTAGTCCGTTCAGGGTAATGATGGGTTTGGCCATGGTGATTCCTGACTAATCTTTTTATTTATAATAGATGCGAAAGCCGTTGCAATAAACTAACCAACATCAAACAGAGTGGGTAAAGAATTGAAAAGACTTTGAGTAAAATCCTGCCTTATGGTACAAATTTGGCGTGTTTAACTACCGAGGACAATTTTCATCCGCAAAGACGAGAAGCAACAACGCGGATAATTGTAATTTTATGGACAATCTGTTCAGGACGTACTTTTCAAATAACACCGCTGTATTTTCCACCTCTCTCTGCCTTCTGTCTGGTGAGCAACACTGGCGCACCGCGCTATAGTCACGTCTTCTGCCTGAGCTAGCGTAACGCGCTTAGCTTTCTGATCTTAAGTCATTTTTTTGGGTTTGCTGTGCGCAGCGAGCCGCAATGGACTATATTCTCAAGCAGGAGAAAACCATGTTTTACTGGATTTTATTAGCTTTGGCTATCGTTGCTGAAATTACCGGCACTTTGTCGATGAAATGGGCAAGCGTCAGTGATGGCAACGCCGGTTTTATTTTAATGCTGGTGATGATTTCACTTTCCTATATTTTCCTCTCCTTCGCCGTAAAAAAAATCGCGCTGGGCGTGGCCTATGCCCTGTGGGAAGGTATTGGTATTTTGTTGATTACGCTTTTCAGCGTCATGCTATTTGATGAAACCTTATCAACAATGAAAATTGCCGGGTTAACGACGCTGGTAGTCGGCATCGTGCTGATTAAATCGGGTACACGTAAACCGACAAAACCGCAGAAGGAGCAGACCCATGCAGCAGTTTGAATGGATCCACGCGGCCTGGCTGGCGTTGGCTATCGTTCTGGAAATTGTGGCTAACGTCTTCCTGAAATTCTCTGATGGTTTTCGCCGTAAATTCTACGGTTTGATGTCGATTGCCGCAGTGCTGGGGGCGTTCAGTGCCCTGTCACAAGCGGTAAAAGGCATCGATCTCTCTGTGGCGTATGCGCTGTGGGGGGGATTTGGTATTGCCGCCACGCTGGCGGCGGGCTGGATCCTGTTTGGCCAGCGTTTAAATCACAAAGGCTGGATAGGGTTAGTATTGCTACTCGCAGGTATGATCATGATAAAACTCGCCTGATGCCCGCTCAGCTATCATTTACAGGCAGCGAAATTCGCTGCCTGTATTACGCTTAGAAAAGCAGAATGTCTAAGAGGGTAGCTGATGTTTCACACATTAAGCTGGCGCAATATTCCCACGGCCAAGACGTTATTTGTCATGATATTCATGGCGGGGATCGGTTTAATTGTTTCCATTGTCGCACTGCTCTATCTTTCTCTGCATCTCATCAGTACCAAAACCAACGAAATTGACGAACATCGTACGGCTCTCTCAGTGCAGGGGGCGATTCAGACATCGGTCAACCGCGTCTCTTCGTTAGTGATTGATAACGCAGTTTGGGACGATGCCGTGCGAGAGGTTTACAGCCCCACTCTTAATACCGAATGGTTGTACAATACCTGGGGTGCCGGTTTTAAAATCAACAACCTCTATGACGGCACCTTCGTGCTGGATGAACATTTTAACGTGCTTTGGGGCTCTTTTAAGAGCCAACCTTTCCTCGAAAATAATCTCGACTTTTTTGGCAATGGCCTGAAAGCTCTGCTTGACCAGCATCGTCGTGCATTAGCCGGCGATAAAAATATCTTTGCGGGGATCACCCAAACCCGAAACGGTGTGGCTTTTGTGGGGATCGGCCTGGTTCGACCTATGGTAGGCAGATTGCAGGTCAGTGGGGACACCCGGCGTTATCTGGTGATTACCCGCCACCTGAATCCCAAAATTTTATCCGATCTGGGCGCGACGTTTCAGATTGACCAGCTCAATTTTACCACTTACAAAATCAACGACCTGAGCATGCCGCTGCACAGCTCTGCCGGGGAATTGCTGGGGTACCTCAACTGGCAGCCGCGTCTGCCGGGTGCGCAGGCGGCGCGTGCTGCATCAGCCGGCATTACGCAGATAGTGGTGTTGGCTGCTGCGTTGATACTGCTGTTTATTCTGGTGAGCAGCATCGGCCTGTACAAACTTGCCCGCGGCGAAAGTCAGGCCAGACTGGTGGCGCGAACGGACTGGTTAAGCCATCTGCCAAACCGGCGTGCACTCATCGAAGCGCTGGATCAGGTGAGCCTGCGCGGTGACATTGACGTCAAAAGCGTGGTCTTTATCGATCTGGATGGCTTTAAGGATGTGAATGACATATACGGTCACAGCGTCGGTGACGATCTGATTATTGCGATAGCGAAAAGACTGGGTGAATGTGTTCCTCCGGACGGAATGTTGGCGCGAATGGGGGGCGATGAATTTGCCATGACCATTGGCGGCGATCGCGCAGAGGCGCTGGCCGCCGCGTTTGCTGGGGCCGTACTTGATTTTCTCAATAACCCCATTCGCCTCGGGGGCCGCACCATTCATATCGGTGCCAGCATTGGGATTGCCAGCGGCACGCTGATTGAATGCACCACCTCAGAGCTGTTTCGTCGGGCCGACATTGCCATGTATCACTCCAAAATAACCGGGAAGGGGCGTATTACACATTACGACGCAGAGCTGAACAGCGCCCGGGAACGCCAGTTGGCAATTGAAAACCAGATCCGCAGCGGGCTGGACCGCGATGAATTTGATGTCTGGTATCAACCGATCATTGACGCGCGCAGCCAGAAAATGACCAGTGTAGAAGCGCTGGTTCGCTGGCCACGTCGCCCCGGTGGAGAGCTTGGCCCGGATACCTTTATCGCGATTGCGGAAACCAGCGGCCTTATCTACAAACTCGGTCAGTTCGTTTTGCATCGCGCGTGTCGGGATCTGGAGCCGATTAGCGAGTTGAAGCTGTCCGTCAACATTTCACCGGCGCAATTTCGTGACCCGGAGTTCGAAGACAAAGTAGCCCAGGTGCTCGATATCACCCGTTTCCCGGCCAACAGGCTGCAGCTTGAAGTGACGGAAACCTATGTTCTGGAAAACCCGGAGCGTGCCCGAACGGCAATTGCCAACCTTAAAGCCCTGGGCACGGCGGTTGCGCTGGATGATTTTGGCACCGGCTATTCGAGCATTGGGTATTTGCGGCGGTTTAATTTTGACACTATCAAGATCGACAAATCCCTGGCTGGGCTGGTGGATAACGATGAGCAGGCCGCGGCGCTGGTGAGCGGAACGGTGCGGATCGCCAATGCCCTTGGCATGGAAGTGGTGGCAGAAGGCGTCGAAAACGAGAAACAGATGAAGCTGCTGCGGCTGGCTGGCTGCGATCAACTGCAGGGATTCTGGTTCAGCCAGCCGATGCCGATTGAGGCAATTAGGGAACTGCGTCAGGTCAGGCAGTGTTGATCATTGTTGGGCAAGCGCTTCAAGCTTGTCGCGAAAACCGGTAACGGACAAGGCTCGATTATCGGCTCGCCATCTGTCTTTCGCGGCCGGGGCAGAGCTTTGCACCCCAATAAGCTGCCAGCCATTCTCTGTTTTCAGCATCAACGGTGAGCCGCTATCGCCCGGCAGGGTATCGCATTGATGAGAGAGCACGCTATTTTGCGCCCAGCCCGTCACGACGCAATCGGTGTGGGTGTAGAGCGCATCCAGATGATCGACAGGATAGCCTGATTGCGTCACTTTGCGGTCGGCTGCTTTCAGTGCGGCGGTCAGTGCGGCTTTATCCCCGTCAAACAACGGTAGCGGTGTAATGCCGGAAGGCGGGTAGCGTAATATGATGAGGCCAAAATCCCAGGATGCTGCCGCAGGCGGCACGATCCATCCGTCGCCGTCCGGCTTCAGGCGTTTGCCAAGAGAAGGATCGACCCGACCTTCAATTCCGTGAATTTCATAACGCCACATGCCTTTTTGCGACACGAAGCGCAAGGCAATGGCTTTATCAGGTTTGCCGTTCGGCGGGGTCAATAAACAGTGACCTGCCGTCAGCGCAAGTTGAGGGGTAATCAGTGTTGCAGTACATAAATTACCGCTGGCGGTTTCCAACTGGCCGATGGCATCCCAGGGGGCATCGGTAGGATCGGTGACGCGCGTGCGATCGTCATGACCAAAAAATAGCGTCTTAACCTCTTTGGCACTAATGGCGTCATCGTCGCCATCATCCGCATGTGAGAATCCCGAAAAAAGACCAAACATTCCCAGTAACAACACAACAGATTTACGCATATCACACTCTGGTGGGGTAATTATGATTATTAAAAGTGAACCCTATGAAAATACTATAGACGGGACAGCGCTAAAGTGGGAGTAAAATCAGCGTGCTACAATCAGGAAAGATAAAAATGGCTTGCGATGAGCGCGCATAAAATAAGCAAGATTAGAATCAGCTCAAACCGATAGCGTCGCAGCATACGCCCTCCGGATAAAAAAACGGCGCTGTACCTTTCCGGTTCAGCGCCGGTTTACCAACGTGCCCCGAAGGGCACGGTTAAGCTTATACTCTTACGCAGCTGGCTGTGCAGCTGGTTTAGCAGCTTCGTGTTTCACTGCTTTTTTGTGATGCTTTTTAGCAGCCTGTGCTTTCTGCTCTACAGCTGGTTTGGTTGCTTTTTTGTGGTGCTTTTTAGCAGCCTGCGCTTTTTGCTCTACAGCTGGTTTGGTTGCTTTTTTGTGGTGCTTTTTAGCAGCCTGCGCTTTTTGCTCTACAGCAGGTTTAGCTGCTTTTTTGTGATGTTTTTTTGCAGCCTGAGCTTTCTGCTCGGTTGGTGCTGCGGTTGCCGGAGCAGCGGCTTCTTTTTTCGCTGCTTTGTGGTGTTTCTTATGGTGAGCTGCTTTTGCAGGCGCAGCAGTGGTCGTTGCAGCAGGTGCTGCAGCAGGTGTTGCGGTTGCAGTAGTTTCAGCAGCAAACGCAGCAGAAGACAGACCCATAGCAGCGGCAACAACCAGAGCTAATACTTTATTCATTCTCATACCCTCGAATTTGGTTTTTCATTTAACCCCACTGCGGGGCCGTTGAAATAACTATATGCCTGTAAACTCGGGGTTTCCGTGAGTGATTGGTATCGGCGTGTAACCTAATGTACAAAGCGGAAGATGGCGTACACTGGGTACGCCATAGGCGATTACAGATAGCGTGACGTCAGGTGTTCACGGAAGTGGCGGATATTCAGGTCTTCACCCGTTGCCTGGGTAATCAGCTGCGAGGTTGTAAAACGGCTGCCATGCTGCCAGATGTTCTGGCGCAGCCAGTCGAACAGGGCGGAGAAGTCACCCTCTGCAATGGACGTTTGCAGGCCCGGAAGCGCCGTTTTTGCTGCATGGAACAGCTGCGCGGCGTACATTGCTCCTAACGTATACGACGGGAAATAACCAAAACCACCGTCCGTCCAGTGAATGTCCTGCATACAGCCGTTGCGATAATTGTCTTTGGTGGACAACCCGAGCCAGGCCTGCATTTTCTCATCCCACAGCGCCGGGATATCGTCGACCTCGATTTCACCGTTAATCAGCGCACGCTCGATTTCATAGCGTAGGACGACGTGTGCCGGATAGCTTACCTCATCGGCATCCACACGGATGTAGCCCGGCTTCACACGCTGGTTCCAGGCGATAAAGTTCTCTTCGCTGAACGCAGCCTGGCTGCCGAAATGGGTATGGACGGCGGGGAGCAGGTGCTTCAGGAAGGCGTCGCTGCGCCCAAGCTGCATTTCAAAGAACAGGCTCTGGGACTCATGGATGGCGGTTGAGCGGGCGAGCGCCACGGGTTGACCTGCCCATGCGCGCGGCAGATTTTGCTCGTATCGTGCATGTCCGGTTTCATGCACCACGCCAAACAGGGCGCTGAGAAGCTCGTTTTCGTCATAGCGCGTGGTAATACGCACATCTTCCGGGACGCCGCCGCAGAACGGGTGTGCGCTGACATCAAGGCGGCCGCCGTTAAAATCGAAGCCAAGCATTTTCATGGCTTCCAGCCCCAGCTCGCGCTGTGTGGCCGCTGGGAAGGGACCCTGCGGGGGAACAAATGATTGCTGGGACTGCTTTTCCACAACCCTGGCGAGCAGGTCAGGCAGCCAGGATTTCATGTCGGAAAACAGCACGTCCAGGCGGGCGCTGGTCATGTCGGGCTCAAAAATATCCAACAATGCGTCGTAAGGTGAACAGCCTTTGGCTTCTGCCCGCAGGCGAGCCTCTTCGCGGCTCAGTTTAACCACGTCCTTAAGATTCGCAGAGAAACCCTGCCAGTCATTGGCCGGGCGCTGGGCACGCCAGGCGTGCTCGCATTTGCTACCCGCAAGGGATTTGGCTTCCACCAGGGATTCAGGCAGCAAGGAGGCCTGTTGATAATGGCGCGTCATTTCGCGCAGGTTGGCCTGTTCGACATCATTGAGCTCCTCGCTTGCCGCGCCAGCCAGCCATTCGCCTACCTTTTTATCGGTCAGGATTTGGTGCTGCAGAACGCTCATCTCAGCCAGGGCTTCACCGCGCCCGGCACTGCCTCCGGGCGGCATCATGGTGAACATGTCCCAGCTGGCGATGGAGGAGAGGTGTGAGAAGCGGGAGAGGCGCTGGAAGGTGCGGGTGAGTTCCTGATAAGACACGTTTTTATGCATCGTTGTTGTTCTCGTTCGGGTGGATGTGCCTTGGGAGTTTAGCGCGATTTGTGGAGGATTAATGCACTTTTGATGCAAGGGGCACGATGCCCCTTGTCGTTAGTCATACAACCATTTTCCCGCCTTTGCAGACTCTGCAAACATTCTTACGGTTAAAGGTATGCGGGTTGCTTCTACATCTTCTTGTTTTAACGTAAACCAGCGCTTTAATAAGGGCGTGTTCTGCCAGGGGAAATAACGAGACCAATCAACACAGGATAAATCTATATTGAATTCTTTTGCATATCGATTTAATGCGTCATGAAGGTCATCACCAGGGGAATCGAATAAATCTGAATCAAGTTCCAGAGGAACCTCTTTCCATTGTTTATCCAAATAGCCAGGAATCTCATCCCGAAACATAAATAATACGTCATCAATGATGGTCATTAAAATGATGTCCACTGTATGCGATCTTGTGCCCGTGCAATCACATTATATTTTTCTTGCGTTCGCGTTGAAACTCGATGAAGAGTTAATGTCAGTGAGGCCCATCCCAGCCAAGGGATGTAGCGACCAATGACTGCTGCGAGCTTGTTTGTTGGTTGTATCCTGATCCCTACGGGAGTTGGAATTTTAATCCCAAAAGGGATACGTGCATCGCGTAAAATTATCCGAGAGTACTTTGAAACAACACTCGTCCCCAGGGTAGCGCCTTTAGGTTTTGCCCGAGTGCTTAACCACGGTTGCCCACCCAAAATTGCTGCACCTGAAATTGCATCTATACCCAACTCCACGCAGAACTCCTCAAGGAAAATGATCTCAAGCAGCTCACCCGGAGTAACGTTTGAATGACCTCTATAGAAATACGTTCCGTTTCTCTCTTCAGTTGTATCCATAATCAGACCCCCGTTAAGCCGTCGCCCGCTCATTCCATGCGTCAGAGAAGATGATATTCCCGTCATTATGCTTCCATGTAATTTTCTCATAGCGCATGTCAACCGTTTCGAGGTGGTTATTATTGGTATCAGCTGGAGAAGCCATTACTGGCGAGACTGAAACGATTCGCACACCTTCCAGAAGAATGTTGAAATATTCCACTTCCTGCCCTGCATCATTAATCTTGTAAAATTTCAGTTCTGCTTTTTGCAGCGCCTGTCCGGTCGCAACCGCCTTATACAAATAGGGTGATGCGTAATCGAACGCTTTCACAATCATCATTGGCGAGTGAATGCGCTTCCCTGTGGGTCTGCCCGTAAGGTTATCTGTTGGGGTAGAAAGGTTATGATGAAACCCTTTGAACTCAATGCTGTATTCTCTGTGCTCCACATCGCAACCGCCTTTTATAAGCGCGCCGCCATCATCGTACAGCCACATATTGCCTGGAATAGCCATTTCAAAATCCCTCTTAATGCCATAAAGAAGATAAGCTTAAGGAAAGAGGGCATGACGGGTATATGCACGAAATGGCTATAATGCGTTGATTATACTTAACTGTGAATTAAGAGAATTTATCTTGAAAAGATAAACCCCGAATAATCGGTTAAACGGGGTCGTTGAGGACATTATTTCAAACGACGGTGCAGGTTGCTCCCCACCAACAACGCCGCACACAGCATCAGCGCAATAAATCCGCCCACACCGTTCCAGCCGTAGTTATGCCAGAACACGCCGCCGAGCGTCCCGGCAATGCTGGAACCGAGGTAATAGCTAAACAGATACAGCGATGACGCCTGGCCTTTCGCGCGACGGGCGCGGGGGCCAATCCAGCTGCTGGCGACCGAATGCGCGGCGAAGAAGCCTGCGGAAAAGAGCAGCATTCCGGCAAAAATCAGCCACAGGCTAGAGAAGAGGGTCATCAGCAGGCCGAACAGCATCACCCCCGTTGAAACTACCATGACCGGGCCACGGCCAAAGCGTGCAGTCATCGCGCCGGCTTTAGGGGAGCTCCAGGTTCCGGTGAGATAGGCCACGGAGAGCAAACCCACCACCGCCTGGTTCAAATGCCACGGAGAGAGCATCAGGCGATAGCCAATATAGTTAAACAGCGTGACGAACGCGCCCATCAGCAGAAACCCCATCAGAAACAGGCGCGGCAGACCTTTATCACGCCAGTGCAGACGGAAGTTGATAAACAACGATTTTGGCCGCAGGGAGGTTGGGCGGAAATGACGGGATTCCGGCAAGATTTTCCAGAACATCAGCGCAGACGCAAGCGCAAAGCAGCCGATGACGGCGACCGCAATTCGCCAGTTGAAGAAATCGGTAAATACACCGCTTAGCAGACGTCCGCTCATTCCGCCGATCGAGTTCCCGCTGATGTACAGCCCCATGGAAAAGGCGACGAAGCTGGGGTGGATCTCTTCGCTAAGGTAGGTCATCCCGACGGCCGCGACACCGCTAAGGGACAGCCCAATGAGCGCGCGCATCAGCAAAATGCCGTGCCAGCTCGTCATCATGGTGGAGAGCAACGTACAAACCGATGCCAGCATCAGTGCAGTGACCATCACCTGCTTACGGCCAATTGCGTCGGAGAGCGGCCCGGTGAAAAGCAGCCCAATCGCCAGCATTCCGGTCGAAATGGAAAGCGAAATACTGCTGCTGGCCGGCGACACGCCAAATTCATGAGAAAGAACCGGAAGGATAGGCTGCACGCAATAGAGTAGCGCAAAGGTTGCCAGACCTGCGGAAAAGAGCGCCAAAGTGACGCGCATAAATTGGGGTGTACCACGTTTAATGAACTGAACCGGCTGCGATGCTGCGGGTAAATCATCAATATCGCTTGCCGGATCGATATCAATGGTAGTTGTACGACTCACACATGTTCCTTGCTTAAACATCCCCGTGATTTCTGGTGACGGGTATGACCACACGATCAGAGTAGGAAAATGTAAATATTCTGTCTAATATATTAATAATCTCAAATGATACTTTTAAGATATGAATATCGAACTTCGTCATTTACGTTACTTTGTTGCGGTGGCCGAAGAGCTGCATTTTGGACGTGCCGCTGCGCGGCTGAACATCTCCCAGCCGCCGCTGAGCCAGCAAATTCAAATCCTTGAGCAGCAGGTTGGGGCGCGTTTACTGGCGCGTACCAACCGTAGCGTAAGCCTGACGGCCGCGGGAAAGCAATTTCTCTCCGATAGCCGACAGATCCTAAGCATGGTAAATGACGCAGCAGCAAGAGCGGAGCGGCTGTATCTGGGGGAAGCGGGGGAGCTGCGCATCGGCTTTACCTCGTCTGCGCCGTTTATCAGCGCAGTGTCTGAAACGCTCTCGTCGTTTCGTCGTCACTTCCCGGATGTTCATATTCAGACCCGCGAAATTAATACCCGAGAGCAAATTGCACCGCTCAACGAAGGCTCGCTTGATTTGGGGCTTATGCGAAATACGCAGTTGCCTGATACCCTGGCATGGCAGGTTATCCTGCGAGAGCCGCTGATGGCGATGATCCCCCACGATCATCCGCTGTCCTCTAAGACAGCCGTCTCGCTGTCAGAGCTGGCTAAAGAGCCATTTGTTTTTTTCGATCCGCAGGTCGGTACCGGTCTGTATGACGATATTCTCGGCTTGATGCGCCGCTATGATCTGGCGCCGGTCATCGCCCAGGAAGTGGGGGAGGCAATGACGATTATTGGTCTGGTGGCTGCAGGATTAGGGGTTTCTATTCTCCCTGCCTCGTTTAAACGGGTACAATTGCGTGAGATGCGATGGGTTGCCATCGCAGAAGAGGATGCCGTTTCAGAGATGTGGCTGGTTTGGTCAAAGCATCATGAACAGAGCCATGCGGCACAGCGTTTCAAAAAGCAGCTTATCAGCGCCTCGGCAGGGCCATTTTTATAGGGAAATGTGGGCGAAAATGTGCGGTAAATCACATGGCTAAGTAAATATTTGACGACGGCCATTGAAGTGTTTCACCATAGCCCACAGTTTATTTCGAAGCTCGAAAATAAGGGAGTACGAGGTGGTTGCTGATAGTCAGCCAGGGCATATCGATCAGATTAAGCAGACCAACGCTGGCGCGGTTTATCGCCTGATTGATCAGCTTGGTCCGGTTTCGCGTATCGATCTATCGCGCCTGGCACAACTGGCACCTGCCAGTATCACCAAAATTGTCCGCGAAATGCTGGAAGCCCACCTGGTCCAGGAGACGGAAATTCAGGAGCCGGGTAGCCGTGGCCGACCGGCCGTCGGGCTGGTGGTCGAGACGGAAGCCTGGCATTACCTCTCGCTGCGCATTAGCCGAGGGGAAATTTTCCTCGCCCTGCGCGATTTGAGCAGCAAGCTGGTGGTGGAAGACCGTCTGGAACTACCGCTTAATACCGAACAATCGCTCCTTGATGCGATCCTCATTCATATCGATCAGTTCTTCATTCGACACCAGCAGCGGTTGGAGCGTTTAACGGCGATTGCCATTACCCTGCCGGGCATTATTGATACTGAAAATGGCATTGTGCACCGCATGCCATTTTATGACGATGTCAAAGAGATGCCGCTGGGAGAAGTGTTGAAAAACCATACCGGTGTGCCGGTCTACATTCAGCATGATATCAGTGCCTGGACGATGGCCGAGGCGCTGTTTGGCGCATCTCGTGGCGCGAGGGACGTCATTCAGGTTGTGATCGACCACAACGTTGGTGCGGGGGTCATCACCGATGGGCGTCTGCTGCACGCCGGAAGCAGTAGCCTGGTGGAAATTGGTCATACCCAGGTCGATCCTTACGGAAAACGCTGTTATTGCGGAAACCATGGCTGTCTGGAGACTATTGCCAGCGTGGAAAGCGTGCTGGAGCTGGCACAGGTGAGGCTCAGTCAGTCGATGAGTTCCACGCTTCACGGGCAGCCCTTAACCGTAGATTCGCTTTGTGCCGCGGCGCGCGAGGGCGATCTGCTGGCGAAGGACATTATTACCGGTGTAGGGAACAACGTTGGTCGCATCCTCGCCATTATGGTGAACCTCTTTAACCCGCAAAAAATTCTGATTGGCTCTCCGCTTAGTCAGGCCGCTGAAATTCTCTTTCCGGCGATATCCGCATGCATTAGCCAGCAGGCGCTACCGGCCTACAGCAAAAACATCGCGGTTGAAAGTACGCAATTTTCCAACCAGGGCACGATGGCCGGTGCTGCACTGGTGAAAGATGCAATGTACAACGGCTCGTTACTTATCCGTTTGCTGCAGGGTTAACTCTTTTCCATAGATGTAAGAAATATTGCGCTATCTCAAGCCGGGTAGCGCACGCATCCCGTAGACTTCCTCCACTGAATTATTTACTTGGTTTATATTTTCGAAGCATACCCAAGAGGTGGAATGAGTCATGCTTAAGCGTTTCTTTGTTACTGGTACAGATACTTCTGTCGGGAAGACCGTTGTATCCCGCGCGTTGCTACAAGCCCTGGCGGCAAGCGGTAAACGTGTTGCAGGGTACAAACCGGTCGCAAAAGGCAGTAAAGAGACGCCAGAGGGACTGCGCAATAAAGATGCCCTGGTTCTGCAAGGCGTCTCGTCTCTGGAATTGCCTTATCACGCGGTAAATCCTATTGCATTAAGTGAAGATGAGAGCAGCGTGGCACACAGCGGGTTGATCAATTACACCCTGTTGTCTGACGGGCTGGCGAACCTGAGTGAGAGGGTTGATCACGTCGTGGTTGAAGGAACCGGCGGCTGGCGCAGCCTGATGAACGATCTGCGTCCTCTTTCTGAATGGGTGGTTCAGGAACAACTTCCCGTGGTCATGGTGGTCGGTATTCAGGAAGGGTGCATTAATCATGCACTTCTGACGGCACAAGCCATCGCTAATGACGGGCTGCCATTGGTGGGTTGGGTCGCCAACCGTATCAACCCAGGCCTTGCCCATTACGCCGAAATTATCGATGTACTGAGCAAAAAATTGCCAGGGCCGTTAGTCGGTGAACTGCCTTATCTCCCTCGCGCCGAGCAGCGCGAGCTATCGCAATACATCGATCTCTCTTCCCTCAGTAGCGTGTTGTCCGTAGATCGAGTCGTGGCGTAACGTTCTCGATAGTACTGACGCCACCACGCACGCAACCAGTAAGCCGGGCAGCAAGAAATACTGCCCGGTCATTTCACATACCATCAGCGCTGACATAATGGGCGCGTGCGTCGTTGCGGCCAGCAGGGTCGCCATTCCCGCCAGACCCAGCAAAATAGCGGTTTCTGAACCCGGAAACCAAAGCGCAACGATCTGCGCAAACAGCATCCCTGTTGCCATCCCGACGAATAAGGTTGGCGTAAATACCCCTCCCGGCGCGCCGGAGCCGCTGCTGGCCAGCACTGCCAGTAACTTACAGATAAACACGCCTGCAATCACCGACAGCAGCGGCGGAGAGATGAGAAACGCTTGTACCACGCTGTAACCGTTGCCCCATACTTTAGGCGTCAGCAGTGACAGCAGGCCGACGATTAATCCTCCAAGCGCCAGCTGCCACGGAGGAGAGAGTTTGAGACGCAGGAACTGCGTGTGGCTGAAGGACATAAGCCCCATCATCAGCGGGCCACACAGGCCAGCCAGCAGACCTGTGGCGACAATCAGCGCATAATCCACGGCGGTGAGTATTTCGCTAAGATGCACATCATAAAGCGTGCTGGCTCCTGGGCTTAACAAACGCGTCGTGAGCAGTGCCACAACGGCAGCAATCACCACTGGGCCAAGCGAGGCTAGCATTAGCGTGCCAAACAGAATTTCGGCAATAAACAGGCTTCCGGCTAAAGGCGCGTGGTACGCGCTGGCCATTCCGGCTGCGGCCCCGCAGGCGATCCACAATTTCCATTCGCTTTTCGGCGTAAAACGCCTGGCGAAAAAGGAGGCGGCGAGTGCCGCAAGCAGGATCATCGCTCCCTCGCGGCCGATAGCGCTGCCGCTGGCGACGACCAGCAATGATGCCAGAGATTTCACCAGGCTTGCGCCATAATCGAATTGGCCGTCACCGGTTTCCAGCGCTTCCATATAGTCGGTGGGGGCGTGCGGGCGCTGTGAGTTTAGCCGTTGCCATCCCCACAAAAGTAGCCCTGCAGCCAGTCCACCCAACGCAGGGGTCAGGGCACGTCGCCAGGGCGACAACGCAGCCGCGGCGTTCACCAGACTGCCGCTGTCATTGCTGAGGAACAGCCACTCCAGTAGATACATACTGTGTCGGAACACCGCGACGGCCAGCGCGGCCAGCACGCCGGTCAAGGTGGCAATCAAAAGCCGGCGAAACATCGCGCGGATGTCGGGGTAAGCATGAAGACGTTGCATGGGCCGCAATTAAATGTGGGCGATACAATATTGTGGCGGGAAATCGTGGGGTTAGCAAAAGGTATGTGTGCTGAAAGCGCAGGGTGAGACAATAAGCAATGCAGCTTACGCTGTGACAGGGTAACGGATGACACCGTGTAAGAATTCAACGTCATTCTAAGACCGGAAAAATCCTATCCATTTGATATTTAGATATTATTTTATTCGATCGAAATGATCGATCGAAACGATCGAAAATTTCCTCACTAAAATTAAGGATTAATATCTACGCTTTGATTGCAACACGATTTCTGGTTTTCAATGTAAGACACACTCAGCATCCTTAAGTTATAAACATTGTTTATAGCTCGAGGAAATATCGCATGTTAATTTCGTGAGGATAGTGAAATGGGAAAATCCAAAAGCCTGGAACAAATGCAGAAAGATAACGATCAGTTCGCCGCTTTCATGAAAGACCTGTCGGATAAATCATCCGCGCTTGAAGGTGAACTCACAAAAGATATAGAGCGAACGGTTAAAGTCTTTTATGGCGATAATAAATGGGACGGAAAGTATTTTTTCGGAAATAAAAACAGTGATTACCAGCTGTACAGTGAATGGAGCTTAAAATCGGTCAATAATATTATTGAGTCTATTGCCAGCGCCATCAACAGCCAGCAATTCCCATCTCCGGCCGTTCCCGGCTCTGAAGATGTGCCCCAGAGCACGACCGATGAAGTGAACCAGTTCATTTCAAACTTCCAGCTGGATTACAACCTGATATTACAAAGGGTGCTGAACGTCATCACCAGTTTCATTACCCAGTTCGCGTCGATTACCTCCATTTCCCAGAAAAAAGTGCAGCAGGATTTTTATCTTTCCGGCGGGCTTCATCTTTTCCTTGGGCAGTGCGGCAGCGTATACCAGTCAAAAAGCTTCTTTACCAACAGCTACATTGGCTCATTCCAGATTGTATTCCAGTGCTTCATGAGTGTCGGAGAAGCTGAGTTTGTCAGCCTGCAGGAAATACTGAAAACAACCGCGCAGGAAATTCAGTCAACAAACGGTTTAATTAAAGATATCGATAAGGCGATGACGTCAAGCCTAAGCGATATTCTCAACGTGAAGCCGGTAAACGCAGAACTGTACAACAGCACGTTCAGTACGTTCAGTACGATGAAGAAAAATGTGCGTGATGCCCGTGATGAGCTACAGAAAGAATACGGCAAATATAAAACCGTCACCGATCTTATCGACAATAATCCTGAAGAATTTAAAAATCCAAAACTGCCGTTGGATAAGATGTTTGGTGATTGGGAAACCGCAATCGCCAGACGTTATATCAGTGAATTGAATTAATCACAGCCATGAGGATTGATGTAATTGCATCAATCCTTCTTTTTTCTCGAGAGGTCTGTCATGACATATTTTTATCGACTTGGAAGCAGCACGCCAAAAAATTTCACACCCCGTGAACAGGATATTATTGGTGAGGGCAGAGGGTTATCCGTTCAGGTTGTCGAACCTGTCATTAAACATCAGAAGATTGATGCTGAAGTACTGAAAATCACCCAGGCAGTCAATACGCCTGTTCAAGGCAATCCTCTTCACTACTCCCTATTAACGGATCCAGATGAACAGGAGAGTCTCGAACAATGGGCAGCCACAAGGGCAAAAATACCCGATAATGATAATAACTGGACTAATGTTAATGTCAGCACATGGAGTCACGATATAAAGAAGGCCGTCGTCGTCACTGTTACTCTCGGGGAGTCAGGACAAAAAATGAACGTTCATTCCAGTAAGCCCGTAAAGGGGCCGAATGCAAAAGTGCATCTTCCGGCGCATAAGGCTGATACTGAGTCGGCAATTCAGCTGGCTGCTTTAACGGATGACATGCTTCGTCCGTATTACCGGGATCTGCTGGTGTGGTTACAGGACTTCAACTGGCCTGTCGCACAGGTTCTGGCGCCGAGGCTTGCAAAAGTCGGTCTTCCGCTGAAAGAAGCAGTGGTGGACGTTCTGGAAAGTAATGACTCAATCTGGAAGTACTGGGTTGTGAGCCAGGTCGTGAAAGAAGCCGATCCTGCGCTTGCCACGGCTGTCCGCCAGCAGCTTGAAAGACAAGGGCAGAACCTGACTGCACAAAATGATGAGGATGAAACCAATCTTGTCGACGTCATCGCGGATGTACTGAACGAATTGGATTTACGTCACGGGAAATAGCGTTATTGTGTTCCATTGCCGTCCGTTTTAATGACTAAGCCCGTATCCTGAATCGTCCTCATGAAGGCTGATATTTCAGGTTACGGGCTTTTACTGTAGCAAGGGTTCCAGAATGAAGAGTTACATCTCGCTATAAATATTCAGCGCCCGGCGGGTACGTCCGGAGCTCAGATATTCCGCGATGTAGTCTTGCGAAATCTCGCCGTTATAGCGCCCGTCTTCATCCACAATTGGCATCCAGCTGGTGTTACTCTCATACAGACGAGAGAGCACCACGCGCAGGTTGTCTTCGGCCTTACCGGTCATCCGGAACGGATGAATAATGTCGGCGCAGGCGCCGCTGGCGTTACGTGCTTCGCGACGTTTCACAAAGCCCAGCGGTTTACCGTGCTCATCAACGACGGTTATGGCGCGAATATCGTTATCATCCATGGTGGCAAAGGCTTCCGACAGCGATGTGGATCCGCGAACCGTAATGGTCGGTTGTTGATCGGTCACGTCACCTGCTGATACCAGCAACAAACGTTTCAACGTGCGGTCCTGACCAACGAACGTGCCGACAAACTCGTTCGCAGGTTTAGCCAGCAACTCATCCGGGCTGGCACACTGGACGATGCGTCCCTGACGGAAAACGGCAATACGATCGCCCAGCTTCAGGGCTTCATCAATATCGTGGCTGACCAGCATCACCGTTTTTTTCAGCTTGCGCTGCATTTCAAGGAACTGGTTCTGGATCACCTCACGGTTGATCGGGTCGACCGCACCGAAAGGTTCATCCATCAGCAATACCGGAGGATCTGCAGCCAGGGCGCGGATCACGCCAATACGCTGCTGCTGACCGCCGGACATTTCGCGCGGGTAGCGGTTGAGGAACTTGTGTGGATCCATCGCCACCATATCCATCAGCTCTTCGGCGCGGGTTTTACAGCGCGCTTTATCCCAGTCCAGCATGCGTGGCACAACGGTAATGTTCTCTTCAATGGTCATGTTCGGGAACAGACCGATCTGCTGGATAACGTAGCCAATATTGCGGCGTAGGGTAACGGTATCCATGCCGTTTGTATCTTCGCCGTTAATCAGGATCGTGCCGCTGCTCGGGGCGATGAGGCGATTGATCATCTTCAGCGTGGTGGTTTTACCGCACCCGGACGGGCCGAGCAGTACGCACATTTCGCCTTCAGGCACGTTCAGGTTGACGTTGTCCACGGCCTTAAAAGCCTGGCCGTTCTTCTGTGAAAATTGTTTGGTGAGGTTTTCCAGTTTTATCATTATCGAATCCCCTTTGGAGTCAGAACCACCTGCAGACGGTGCAGCAGCCAGTCGAGCACAATCGCTAAAAGACAAATCATCAGCGCGCCCGCAATCAACATACGAATATCACTTCCGCCAATGCCGTTGAGCAGCAGCAGACCCAGGCCGCCTGCGCCAATCACGGCCGCAATCGCCATCACGCCGATGTTCATCACCACGGCGGTACGGATCCCGCCGAAGATGACCGGCAGCGCCATCGGAATTTCGACCCAGCGCAAACGCTGCCAGAAGGTCATGCCGATTCCGCGACCCGCTTCACGCAGCCCCGGAGGCAGGCTGTCCAGCGCGGTGTGGGTGTTACGCACAATCGGCAGCAGCGAGTAGAGAAACACTGCGGTGATCGCAGGCAGGGCGCCAATGCCCTGACCGACCAGCGAAAACAGCGGGATCATCAGGCCAAAGAGGGCAATAGACGGGATAGTCAGCACGATGGTGGCAACGCCCAGCACGGGTGTCGCCAGCCATTTGTGTCGGACGATTAAGATGCCTAAGGGGACGCCGATGATAATAGCCAAACCCACCGCCAGCGCCACCAGCCACAAATGCTGTACGGTCAGGGTTAACAGATAGCCCCAGTTATCAATAATGTAGTGAACGGTATCCATAGCGCCTCCTACAGCAACTGTTTACTGCGCAGGAAATCACGGGCGACCTGCTGCGGTGACTGATGGTCGATATCTACCTTCTTGTTCAGTTCGGTGATAACGTCGTTGTTAAGCTGGCTGGAGAGGGTGTCCAGCGCCTCTTCCAGACCCGGGTTGGCTTCCAGCGTGTCTTTACGCACCACCGGGGTAACCGCGTAGCTCGGGAAGAAACCTTTATCATCTTCCAGTACCTTCAGGTCGAAGCCTTTTACGCGGCCGTCGGTGGTATAAATCAGGCCGGCATCGACAAAGCCGTCGCGCACTGCGTTATAGACCAGACCCGGGTCCATCTGGCGGATCTGCGGACGATCCAGCGCCATCTTGTATGCCGCCTGCAACGGCTTCATGCCATCACTGCGTCCTGCGAATTCCAGGTCTAAGCCCAGCAGCCAGTTGTGGTCCGGATCGGTTTTGCGGATCTGTTCAATTTTCGCCACCATGTCCGACATGGTGTTGATATGTTCCGCCTCGGCGCGTTTACGCTGCATCGCGAAAGCGTAGGTGTTGTTCATGTCCGCAGGTTTGAGCCATACCAGGCCGTGCTTTGCGTCGAGGCGTTTCACGGTCTCGTAAGACTCCTGCGGCGACATGCGTTTGTTAATGTGGTTAAAGATGATCAGCGACGTGCCGGTGTACTCCCAGGTCATATCAATTTGTTTGTTGATCATTGCGTTGCGGGAAATGACCGTCGCAATATTGGTCTGGGGCTGCACCTGAAACCCTTTCTTTTGCAGGTACTGCACGGTCATCGCCGAGAGAATGTGTTGCTCGGTAAAGCTCTTGGTCGCCAGTATCAGCGGGGCAGCCAGCGTCTGGCTGGTGAAAAGCGCCGCGGCACAGAATGCCGTCAGGCCGGATAACAGTCTCATAAAAGCTCCTTGTTATTGTTATTGAGCGAGATGCGGACTCATCACGCGGCCCAGCGCAGCCAGCAGGGTGTCGAGGATCAGGGCGAACAGGGCGGTGGCCGCCGCGCCCAAAATCAGCGTGGGGAAATCGTTAAGGTAGATGCCTGGGAAAATCAGCTCACCGTAGCTGCTGGCGCCAATCAGGAAGGCCAGCGGTGCGGTTCCCACGTTAATGGCGGTGGCGATACGAATGCCGGAGAGCATCACCGGCCAGGCGTTTGGAATCTCCACCTGACGCAGACGCTGCCATTTGGTCATGCCAATGCCGTTTGCCGCTTCCAGCAGCGACGCAGGCACGGAGCACAGTCCGGCATAGGTGTTACGCACAATCGGCAGAAGAGACGCCAGGAACAGGGCAATAATGGCAGGCGTGTCCCCGATGCCGATCACCACCATCGCCAGCGCCAGCACGGCCAGCGGGGGCAGAGTGTTGCCCACGTTGAAGATTTGCATCACGTATTCGGCAATACCCCGTGCAGCCGGACGGCTCAGCAGAATACCGCTTGGAATACCAATCAGCAGCGCGAAAAACATCGATGAGAAAACCAGAATTAAGTGTTGTTGCCCGAGGTAAACAAGGTCAACCTGCCGCGCTTTAATCGTCTCCAGCCCAATGCCCCAGGTGAGGAGGGCAAGAACCACGATAATCGCGCTGATAAAAAGCAGCGAACGTTTCAGTAATGGGTGCATTGCGGTGTGTCTCCCTGTGCGCATGCGTTATAGCAACCACCGGTTGCCTGTTGTTATGCCATGTTTAGGCAGGGGTAATTCAGCTATAGCAAGCGATTGGGAAGGGTTCCAGCGAAGGGGTTAAATCAGTAACCCTTTGATACTGGTAGCAACCTTATGTTAAGCCTTATGGGGTAAGGGCTGGGTATGGGTCAGACAGAATTGTCCTAAAGAGCGTTTGTAAAAGTGACGCTGTCACATATGAAGGGATAACCCGCACGGGATTGATGCGGGTTGAATGCTTTACACCATCCCGTTGTTTCCGTGGCGTAAAAATGCTGGGCGCAGGTTCAGGCGCTCAAACCAGGCATCAATAGCGGGTACGGTGGGATGATCGAACGGCGTCATTTTCCAGCGATTCACAGACAGTCCCAGCACCACATCGGCAAGGGTAAACGTCTCACCCGCAGCCCACGCCCTCGTCTGCTGCAGCTGCTGTTCAAGGATCGCAATGCAGTGGTTCCACTCTTTGATGCCCGCAGCAATTCTCGCAGGATCGTTATAGTCAGGGTTTTTCCGCGCCAGCGCCGGGAAGGCATAGCGCCAGGCATTGTTAAATTCAGTTGCCTGCCAGTCCATCCAGCGTTCAACGTTGGCGCACGCCTGCGGTTGCGATGGCAGCAGATCGCCGCGACCGGCTTTGCGCACCAGATAGCGGCATATAGCGTTGGATTCCCACAGGATAAAATCACCATCAACCATGACCGGCACCATGGCGTTTGGGTTCATGGCAAGAAAGGCATCCGTTTCCGTTGAGGCAAAACCACTGCCGTAATCTTCCTGATGATACGCAAGCCCGGCCTCTTCGCAGGTCCAGAGCACTTTACGAACGTTTATTGAAGTCGTTTTGCCAAGAATAGTGAGCATGGTTGCAGGCGTCCTTTAGGGATTTAATTGTTTAAAAACAATACACCAGCAGAGGTGAAAGCGTGTATAAAATCAGCGAGCGACAGGAATTTCATTGAGGGATGTAAAAATGGATCACCTAGCACGGCTAGAAACGAAATACCCAGGGGCAACGGCATGGTCATTTGGGGATTCGTCAGAGATGGGCGATGAACTGGCCGATCTTGTATTAAAAGGGAAAAAGACCGCATCCTGTGGCGCTCTGGCGTCATTTATCCGTGAAGGTGATGCACCTACCATCGGTAGCTACAGCATTATCCTCAATGGCAAAGGGGAGCCAGTTTGCGTTATCCGCATGGTGTGTCTACGGATCGTTCGTTTCTCAGACGTGACGGCGGAGTTTGCCAGAAAAGAGGGTGAAGGGGATCTTTCGCTCGCCTACTGGAGGAAGGAGCATAAAGCCTTTTTTGAACGGGAAGGTTTTTATTCCGATCGGATGGAACTTGTCGCGGAGGAATTCGAGGTGGTTGAGGTCCTTTAAGCGTGATTATTCACGGGCTGATGTCCCCGGCCTGCTCAATTTCTGTGAGCAAGCCGGGTGGCGGCTAGCGATAAAGGGGCTTATCAGCCACCGGCGTCAGTAGTGTTGATTGCCAGTCAGCCAGCGTTAACTGGGCAAGTTTGCCGAGCGCCGAATAGAACGGATGCCCGGCATGCTCGGTAAACACGGACAGAAAACGGTGGCTCCACGGCAGTAAATGCCAGGCCAGGAGCTGGTCGCACTCTGTATCGCGATCGTTCTCCGCGAGCCACGCCGCCAGCAGCAGCAGGGTACCGAAGTGATCTTCCGGTTCGTTCTGTTTCATTTCGAAGACGATATTGTTCTCACGCATCCACTTGCGCAAGGCGAGGGTTGAATCGCCAAACAGTACAGATTCGCGATCCAGCCACACGGAACCCCACGGCGGCGCAGGCAGTGCATACGGGCCAATAAACAGCCGTTGCCAGGCATCGGTAAGCGGTTTATCACCTGGCACCATAAAGGTATTGGCTATGGGATGCAGTGTTTCAGGCGCAAGCGGCCAGTCCTGAACCCAGTCGCCGGTCGTCAGAGCCGTGACCAGCGGTGCGGCCTGCTCGCTATCGGGTGAAAAATAAAACAATGCACCCAGCACGCGCGCGCTGAATGCTAACGAATCACGACGTGAGACTTCTTTCATTACTACCTTCCTTGCTCGCGCGGGTTACCCCGCGCGGTGGTGTTAACCGGCAATTGCCATACCTGCAGTCATATGTAGACCATAAAACAACCCGCGGCCAACCAGTTCACCTATCACAACCAGCGCTGTGCCTGCGAAAAGGCCGAGGGCTCTCGGCTCCTGGCGACGGATCAGCGGACACAGCCAGCAACCTAATCCCGCAGCGAGCAGCGCTATGCGCCAGGTTTGCAGTGCGCCATAGTCGGGGAGCAGGGCGCTGGCGTACTGCACGGAGCTGTGAATCGTTGCCAGGTCATTGCTTTGCATCACGATGACCGCGACGCAAACCAACAGGGCCAGCACGCTGACGGAGGCGGCGAATGTCCCTTTGCATGTTGCTTTCGCTACCCGAAGCAGCAGTGCGGCAAACAGCGGCCCGGTAAGCACCAACGTCAGGAAAAAGGCCAGAGTAGTGTAACCCGTGTACCAGGTGGGCACGGTATCGATTTGATAAACGCGGGTCATCGCCCAGACAAAAACCACGCCCAGGATCTGACTCACAGCCAGCCAGATCTTTCCTAATGCTGGTGGCATTTTACCGATAAACGACACCAGCCACCAGAATCCGCCGACGGCAAAGAAAACGGACCCTGCGGCAATTTCGTTGCTAAGCGCCGAGGAACCCACGCGATTTAGAGAGTTAAAGGCGCGCAGCGGTGAGCCAAGATGCAACACCGAGGCCATAAACCCAATTCCCATCACTACCCACAGGAAGAACATACTGCGGACGATCCGCGTTTTTGCACGTTCATCGTTTTCGTTAAACCAGGCGAAACCCATCACAATTAACGCTCCGGCGACGCACTGCCCAAAGACCGTGAAGATCACCAGCGGCCATTCATGCCATCCACTTCCCATCTCACACCTCCTTCGGGTTTGCCAGGTAGCCGGAGGTATCTCCGGTCGGGCGGCTGTTGGCGTTAGGTTTAATCACAATGCTTGGCTTCGTGAAGTGCGCAGACGGCAGCGGCGCAACGGCCGCGAGCTGACCGTGCTTTTTACGCAGCTCTTCAACCGGGCCAAAGTCCAGCGCGCGCAGCGGGCAGGACTCCACGCAGATCGGCTTGTTGCCATCGGCGACGCGCGTATGGCAGCCGTCGCACTTGGTCATATGCCCTTTCGCGGCGTTGTACTGCGGCGCACCGTACGGGCAGGCCATATGGCAATAGCGGCAGCCGATGCAGACGTCTTCGTCCACCACCACAAAGCCGTCGTCGCGCTTATGCATCGCCCCGCTTGGGCACACCTTGGTACAGGCCGGGTCTTCACAGTGGTTGCAGGCAATCGACAGGTAATAGGCAAAGACGTTCTGATGCCAGACGCCGTTATCTTCCTGCCAGTCGCCCCCCGCGTATTCGTAAATGCGGCGGAAGCTGACGTCCGGAGTTAAGTTTTTGTAATCTTTACAGGCCAACTCGCAGGTTTTGCACCCGGTGCACCGGCTGGAATCAATAAAAAATCCATACTGGGTAGTCATCGGTTAGTCCTTACGCCTTCTCTATCTGCACCAGGTTGGTGTGCTGCGGGTTGCCTTTTGCCAGAGGTGACGGGCGGTGCGTGGTCAATGTGTTAATGCACGACCCGTGGTCAACGCGATCGCCGTTCATGTTGGCGTCGTGCCAGGCACCTTGGCCCATTGCGCTGACGCCGGGCATGATGCGTGGCGTCACTTTCGCCGGAATACGCAATTCCCCGCGATCGTTAAACACGCGCACCATGTCACCGTTTTGAATGCCGCGTTTGCTGGCATCGACCGGGTTGAGCCAGACTTCCTGTCGGCAGGCCGCCTGCAGAATGTCAATGTTGCCGTAGCTAGAGTGGGTGCGGGCCTTAAAGTGGAAGCCAAACATCTGCAGCGGGAAGGCGTTGCGCTCTGGAGCATCCCAGCCGTCAAACGTGGAGGCGTAAACCGGCAGCGGACTGATGGTTTCATCTTTTTCCAGCTCCCAGGTGCTGGCGATTTTTGCCAGAGCGCTGGAGTAGATCTCAATCTTGCCCGATGGTGTTTTGAGAGGGTTAGCCTTCGGATCGTCGCGGAATTTTTTATAGGCGACGAAGTGCCCGGCGGGATCCTTGCGCTTGTAAATACCCATCTTTTTCAGCGCGTCGTACGAGGGCAGTTGAGGGTCTTTCTCGAGCATTTTGGCGTAGAGAGACTGCAGCCACTGTTCCTGAGTACGGCCTTCGGTAAACTGCTGGTGAATATCCGGCCCGAGGCGTTTCGCCACTTCGCTCATAATCCAGTAGATGGGCTTGCGCTCAAATTTCGGTGCGGTAACAGGCTGAAGGAAAATGAGATACCCCATGTTGCCGGCGTAATCGTTCGGAATAATGTCTTCCTGTTCTACGGTCATCAGGTCCGGTAACACGATATCGGCATATTTTGCAGACGAGGTCATGAAGTTGTCGATCACCACGATGGTTTCGCACTTGTTCTCATCCTGCAAAATATCGTGGGTTTTGTTGATATCCGAGTGCTGGTTGATGATGGTGTTTCCAGCGTAGTTCCAGATAAATTTAATCGGCACATCCAGCTTATCCTTGCCGCGTACGCCGTCGCGCAGGGCCGTCATCTCCGGGCCACGCGCAATGGCATCGGTCCAGCTAAAGCAGGAGATTTGCGTTTTTACCGGGTTATCCGGCAGCGGCATCCGCTCGATGGTGATGGTGTACGTTGACTCACGCGCGCCGCTGTTGCCCCCGTTGATGCCGACGTTGCCGGTTAAAATGGGCAGCATGGCGATGGCGCGTGAGGTGAGTTCACCGTTGGCCTGGCGCTGTGGCCCCCAGCCCTGGCAAATATACGCCGGTTTTGCCGAGCCGATTTCGCGCGCAAGCTTAATGATGCGGTCGACGGGGATCCCGGTGATATGTGAAGCCCATTCTGGAGTTTTCGCCGTGTTGTCGTCACCCTGGCCGAGAATGTAGGCTTTATAGTGTCCGTTGGCTGGCGCACCTGTTGGCAGCGTTTTTTCGTCATAACCGACGCAATATTTATCAAGGAAAGACTGGTCGACGAGGTTTTCGTCGATCAACACCCAGGCAATGCCCGCGACAAGTGCGGCATCGGTGCCTGGGCGAATCGGTATCCATTCATCTTCACGTCCCGCTGCGGTGTCGGTATATCGCGGATCGATAACGATCATCTTCGCGTTGGAGCGCTCCCGCGCCTGTTCAAGGTAATAGGTTATCCCGCCGCCGCTCATGCGCGTTTCCGCCGGGTTATTCCCGAACATCACCACCAGTTTGGTGTTTTCAATATCCGATGTGCTGTTGCCATCATTGCTGCCGTAGGTGTAAGGCATGGCGCAGGCAATTTGTGCAGTGCTGTAGGTGCCGTAGTGGCTTAAGAACCCGCCGTAGCAGTTCATCAGGCGCGCGACCAGCGAAGCGTATGGTGAAGAGCGTGTAATGTTCCCGCCCACGATCCCGGAAGAGTAGTTGATGTAAACCGCTTCGTTGCCATATTTTTCCACGACGTTCTTCAGGCTAGTCGTAATGGCGTTCAGGGCTTCGTCCCAGCTGATACGTTCAAATTTGCCTTCGCCACGCTTACCTACGCGCTTCATGGGGTAATTCAGACGGTCAGGGTGGTTGATACGACGGCGGATAGAGCGGCCGCGCAGGCAGGCGCGTACCTGGTGGTTACCGTAAATATCATCACCGGTGTTGTCGGTTTCAACCCAGTAAACTTCATCGTCGCGAACGTGCAGACGCAACGCGCAACGGCTGCCGCAGTTGACCGAACACGCACCCCATACCACCTTATCTTCCGCGGGTTGCACGGCGTTTTGCACCGCCGCTGCCGCACGTTTTAATCCAAAGGGTAACGAGATCCCACCGGCCGCGAGTGCCAGAGAACCTATAGCGGTAGATTTAACAAGAGTTCGACGGCTAATACCGCCGTGATGTTCAGCTTCAGACATGACTCACCCCATCATTTTAATTGCGTATTATTAGCACCCGTGATTACAACCGGGCTAATGATGGGGTGAGTGTTACTTATTTGGAGGTATTAAATATTAATCCTCATCAATTCAAAGGACATTGGTGTAGAGAAAGCGGGTAAAAATCACTGCGGTTCGCCTTGCGTATTGTCCTGGGTGCCCGAAGCGGCTCCGCTTCCTGTGCGCGTATACAAAATCTTAAAGGTGTCATTGGCACAATGCCCAACGACCTGTGCGTCAGGTTTATCGGCCTGATCGTTCGGTACAATGTTGAGGGCGAAGCCCGATTCAGGAACACCGTTACTGACGATTTTCTGTTGAATATCACTTTTTACGCGTTCGCACGAATCCGGTGCAGCCAGAACGGCCGTTGAAGCACTCATCACGAGCAGGGCGGTAATCCAGGGTAACTGTTTCATCTCGAGCTCCTGTTTTCTGTGTGTAGGTTAATTTTAGCAGAGTTAGTGCAAGCATTTGTTTTTGGATGCAGATTCTGAATTATCTTACAATTTGTCTTGCTTGATACACTTAATACTCAAGTATGTGAGCCGTTTATCAATACGATGCGATCCCAATTTGAGAAAATGACTGGCGGTATTATCACCATTCATATAGCTATTTATTCCTTTTCAATGCCCACAGGTATATCAATAGTGTATTGATGAATATTGAAGCTATGAAAAGCACTAGCGTATAATTTTCATTCCATGCTAGCTCGGTAATAAAACCGAAGTTACGCGTGTAAAGGTCGTAAAGTTCTACATCTGGAAGGAGATAACACAACGCAGAATATACTATAAACAACATTATTGTTTCGACTATCCATGTCAGCACACGTGTTTTTGCATTCATCAATATACCTGTATTGTGCCGAAAGCCGATAATTCCGATGTAACCATCATCGCACCCGTTGCCAATAAGGCATGCATTAAGATCGTGTAGTGCGCATGATTTGGCAATGTGATGCATCCGTCACTGATTCCGGATTGTCCTGCGGGGTGCAAGCGGAAAGAACCCCGCTCTACATTATCAATAAATGTTTTATCATCAATATGCTCATCGTCACGATAAAGAGCAAACCAAAAATCACGGTTAGAGCCACTTTCAAGTTCTTTCATCGTATCCTTCCAACGCGTTTTTAGACCGCCTCGTGGTCTAGTAACGATATAATATAGCCCTGATGGTAATGGTCCTACTTTGGGAATCGCTGCGGCTTTGGGGTTATTTCTATTCGGGCCAGCGTTTCCAGAATATGCTGGGAAAAAACCCAAGCCGGGACAACTCAATGTTGACATTTGTCCTCCATTCAAATGAAAAGTGCAACGGATCATCTATCTTTCCATTCATCTGAAAAAATAATATTACCATCACAGTGTTTCCAGGTGATTTTTTCGTAACGCAATGAAATGCTTTCGAGATGGTTATGCTTTTCTGTTATTGGATTCTTAATGTCATGCATTAGAGGGCACATTGAGACGACTTTTACGTTCTCCAGTAACATGTTGAAGTATTCGACCTCTTGGCCTGCGTCGTTGATCTTGTACCACTTGAACTCGGCGCTTTTAAACGTTTGCCCTTTTGCTACTGCCTTATAGAGGTAAGGGCTCGAACTGTCGAACTCCTTCTCAAATACCAGAGCACTATGCACACGTGTACCCGTTATCTTCCCCGTCATGTTATCGGTCGGCAGATGCAGCCCGTGACCAAATCCTAAAATCTCGATACTCCCTTCTCGGCCCTGCACATCTACAGCGCCCTTGATATCTGCGCCACCATCGTCCTTTAGCCAAAGGTATGCTGGAATTGCCATCGTAAACTCTCCATTCAAATCAGAAAAAGAGTGGTCAGTAAATCTTCTAAATCTCCATTTGCGTAGGCAAAAAATGTCATAATTATTCTATATATTTCATGCTGTTATATGTTTTTATTGAAGTATTGATGCTGTGTTTTTTTCAGCCGATATACCGATGTTGATCGGTAGCAAACTGAACCACTATTCGTTAACTCGCTGTATTTGCTAATATGATTGGGAATAATCTCCCTTTATCGGTAAATGACGTGAAGAAATACGCAACAATAACATTACTGGCGACAACGCTGATGGGGTGCGACAACAGTTCTGCGCCGCTGTCGTTCACGCCGGAGATGGCGAGCTTCTCTAATGAATTTGATTTTGATCCCCTTCGTGGGCCGGTTAAAGATTTCACGCAGACGTTGTTCAACGACAAAGGCCAGGTGTCCAAACGGGTGGCAGGCACAATGTCAACGGAAGGGTGCTTTGATACGCTGGAGCTGCACGATCTGGATGCAAATACCGGTGTAGCCCTGGTGCTGGATGCTAATTACTATCTGGATGCCGAAACCCAGCAGCGCAAAGTGAAACTGCAGGGCAAATGCCAGCTGGCTGAACTCCCGTCGGCCGGGGTGACGTGGGATACCGACGATAACGGCTTTGTCGTGGCTGCGCATGGCAAAGATATGGAAGTGAAGTACCGCTATGATGCCGACGGATATCCGCTGGGCAAAACCAGCGTCGCGGGCGTTAAACAGCTTTCCGTGCAGTCGACGCCGTCAAAGGATCTTCGCAAAAGAATGGATTACTCAGCAATTAGCACGCTGAATGATAAGCCGTTGGGCAACGTAAAACAGAGCTGTGACTACGATCGGCATAACAACCCCGTCAGCTGCGATCTGGTGATCACCGACGACAGCGTCAAACCTGCCATTGAACACAAATATACGATTAAAAACAGTATTGAATATTATTGAGAGTAAACCGCGCAGGTTACTGCGCGGTCGGTTTTAGCAGGTTGGTAGCCGTTGATTTATGCCCGGCAAGATGCTGGTGCTGGAAAATACACATTCTAATGGTGTTGCGGTATTCCCCGTTAATAAAGAACTCATGAATCAGTTCACCTTCCACCATAAAGCCAAGCTTGCGGTAAATATGGATCGCTTTTTCGTTTTCTTTATCCACGATGAGATACAGCTTATACAGATTCAGAACGTTGAATCCGTAATCCATCGCCAGTTTTGCCGCCCGTGAGGCGAGACCTTTCCCCTGATGCTCAGGTGAAATGATGATCTGAAATTCCGCCCGACGGTGCACGTGGTTGATCTCAACCAGCTCAACCAGACCGGCCTTTTCGCCTTCACACTCCACCACAAAGCGGCGTTCGGTTTGATCGTGAATGTGCTTGTCGTACAGATCGGTCAGCTCGACAAACGCCTCATAAGGCTCTTCAAACCAGTAACGCATGACGCTGGCGTTATTGTCGAGTTGATGGACAAAACGCAAATCTTCGCGCTCAAGCGGGCGTAGCTTAATATCGCTCACTCCTGACATTATGGTGCAACCGTACGGCCAGTGCGGCGGTCAAGGCAGCGCAGGGTGTTTGGCTCCCAGTACGCGTTGACGTTTGCGCTCTGCTGGCACTTATCGCGCGCGTCAAAAGCAACGTCGGTTTTATCCCACTCTTTTTCAACGCGAGTGTTGACCTTATGACGAAGATTACGGGTGTCATTCCATTGTTCTTTGTCCATCGCCGCGTTCTGACGGCTTTGCGCGCTATCACCAGACTCAATGATCAGCTTGCTTGTGTCGGCCATTGCCGTCGCGGTATAGGCGAAGGCGGACAATGCCAGCGCGGCAGTCAGACAAAGGCGTTTGCTTAATGTGCTCATAGCGTTTCCTTTTAATGGGTGCAGATAATTGATTTACCCAATCCCGATTCTACACCAAACCGAAATTGCGGCATACCCGCGCCACAGGTATGGAAAAGTAAAGATAATTATCAGGTATGATGTCTAAATCAATCCTCATCTGATGTGAAAAATGTTCAAAACGACGCTGCTTTTTTTTGCCACCGCACTTTTTGAAATCATCGGTTGCTTCTTGCCCTGGCTATGGCTGAAGAAGGGGGCATCGGTGTTTTTGCTGATCCCAGCCGGCGTTTCGCTGGCGCTTTTTGTCTGGTTACTTACCCTCCATCCTGCCGCGAGCGGTCGCGTATATGCGGCCTACGGTGGAGTTTATGTCTGCACCGCACTGCTGTGGTTACGCGTTGTGGATGGCGTCAAGCTTAGCGGGTACGACTGGGCTGGCGCGTTGATCGCACTGTGCGGAATGTTGATCATCGTGGCGGGCTGGGGGCGCGCATAGGCGCCCTGATTTTGTGATCGCTCGCTAACATTTCGATCATTATACTTGTATGGTAGTAGTGTAGTTGCGTAAATTTCCTGCATCACAACACGCGATGTAAGGAACTGGAATATGAAGATTGTCGGGGCTGAAGTATTTGTCACCTGCCCGGGGCGGAACTTTGTCACCCTTAAAATCACCACCGACGAGGGGATTGTCGGCCTGGGTGATGCCACGCTGAATGGACGTGAACTCTCCGTCGCCTCCTACCTGAAAGATCACCTCTGTCCACAGCTGATTGGCCGCGATGCACACCGCATCGAAGATATCTGGCAGTTCTTCTATAAAGGAGCTTACTGGCGCCGCGGGCCGGTCACCATGTCGGCAATTTCTGCCGTCGACATGGCGCTTTGGGACATTAAAGCCAAAGCCGCCAATATGCCGCTTTACCAGCTGCTGGGCGGCGCGTCTCGTGAAGGAGTCATGGTTTATTGCCATACCACGGGGCATTCCGTCGATGACGTTCTGGAAGATTACGCGCGTCATAAAGAGATAGGATTCAAGGCCATCCGCGTCCAGTGCGGCGTGCCGGGAATGAAAACCACCTACGGTATGTCTAAAGGAAAAGGGCTGGCGTATGAGCCTGCGACCAAAGGGAACTGGCCGGAAGAGCAGCTGTGGTCGACCGAGAAATACCTCGACTTCACGCCAAAGCTGTTTGATGCGGTGCGCAGCAAATTTGGCTTCAATGAACACCTTCTGCACGACATGCACCACCGCCTGACGCCCATTGAAGCCGCGCGTTTTGGTAAGAGCATTGAAGCATTCCGCCTGTTCTGGATGGAAGACCCAACGCCTGCGGAAAACCAGGAATGTTTCCGCCTGATCCGCCAGCATACAGTGACGCCAATTGCCGTGGGCGAAGTGTTTAACAGCATCTGGGATTGCAAACAGCTCATCGAAGAGCAGCTTATCGACTATATCCGAACCACCATTACCCATGCGGGCGGCATCACCGGAATGCGCCGTATTGCGGACTTTGCATCACTTTATCAGGTACGTACCGGCTCACACGGGCCATCGGATCTGTCACCGATTTGCCACGCTGCCGCGCTGCATTTTGACCTGTGGGTGCCGAACTTCGGCGTACAGGAATACATGGGCTACTCCGAGCAGATGCTTGAAGTCTTCCCGCATAGCTGGAGCTTTGATAACGGCTACATGCACCCGGGCGAGAAGCCAGGGCTGGGTATTGAGTTTGACGAAAAACTGGCGGCGAAATATCCCTACGATCCCGCCTATCTGCCGGTGGCCCGTCTTGAAGATGGCACGCTGTGGAACTGGTAAACGAGGAGCAACCGATGAAAAGCGTAGTGATTCAACAACCCAACGAACTGGTGATTGAAGAACGCCCACGCCCGGAGCCTGCTGCGGGGGAGGTTCGGGTCAACATCAAGCTTGCCGGGATTTGCGGTTCTGATAGCCATATCTACCGTGGGCACAACCCCTTTGCCAAATACCCACGCGTTATCGGACATGAGTTTTTTGGCGTGATTGATGCCGTTGGGGAGGGGGTTGACGCGGCGCGCCTCGGCCAGCGCGTTTCGGTCGACCCGGTGATCAGCTGCGGCCACTGCTACCCGTGCGCTATCGGGAAACCAAACGTTTGCACGTCTCTGGTGGTGTTGGGCGTCCATCGCGACGGGGGATTCAGCGAATTTGCGGTTGTACCGGCTAAAAATGCCTGGCCAATTCCGGACGCCATTTCTGATAAACATGCCGTCATGGTCGAACCCTTTACCATTGCCGCCAACGTCACGGGGCAGGCTAAACCTACCGAACAGGATGTTGCGTTGATCTACGGGGCCGGGCCAATGGGGCTGGTGACCGTGCAGGCGCTGAAAAGCGTTTACAAGGTGAAGCAGGTCATCGTTGTCGACAGAATTGACGAACGGCTGGCAATGGCGCAGCGCAGCGGCGCTGACTGGGTGTTTAACAACGGCGAACAGTCGTTACAGGCGGCCCTGGACGAAAAAGGGATCAAGCCCACGCTGATCGTTGATGCTGCCTGCCATCCGTCCATTTTGCAGGAAGCCATTACCCTTGCATCTCCAGCGGCCCGGATTGTGTTGATGGGCTTCTCCAGTGACCCAAGCCAGATTGTGCAGCAGGGGATCACCGGCAAAGAGCTTTCGATATTCTCCTCGCGACTCAATGCCAATAAGTTCCCGGTGGTTATCGACTGGCTGGAAAAGGGGCTGATCGACCCTGACAAACTGATTACCCATACCTTTGACTATCACCACGTAACAGACGCAATCGAACTGTTTGAAAAAGACCAGCGTCAATGCTGCAAAGTCTTGCTCACGTTCGACCAATAATAATTCACGCGGTTATGAGCCTGTGCAGACAGGCTCAAAGTGGTACGCATCTTACCTTTAGAGATAGCCATAATGACTCAAGCACAACCTCAACGAACGACTTCAGACCTGGTGAAAGCCGCGGTATCCGGCTGGCTCGGCACCGCTCTGGAGTTTATGGATTTCCAGCTATACTCGCTGGGTGCTGCACTGGTATTCCATGAAATCTTCTTCCCGGAACAGTCCGCGGCCATGGCGCTGATCCTGGCGATGGGGACCTACGGAGCGGGGTATATCGCGCGCATTGTCGGGGCCTTCATCTTTGGCAGAATGGGCGACAGCATTGGCCGTAAAAAGGTGCTGTTTATTACCATCACCATGATGGGGATCTGTACCACCCTGATTGGCGTCCTGCCGACGTACGCGCAAATTGGCATTTTCGCACCTGTCCTGTTGGTCACGCTGCGCATCGTTCAGGGGCTGGGCGCGGGCGCTGAAATCTCCGGAGCGGGCACCATGCTGGCGGAGTACGCGCCGAAGGGCAAACGCGGCATCATCTCCTCGCTGGTTGCGATGGGCACGAACTGCGGGACGCTCAGCGCAACGGCAATCTGGGCGGTCATGTTCTTTGCCCTTGACCGTGAAGAATTAGTGGCCTGGGGCTGGCGCGTACCGTTCCTCGCCAGTGTGGTGGTGATGATCTTTGCCATCTGGCTGCGAATGAACCTCAAAGAGAGCCCGGTGTTTGAGAAAGTGAACGACGCCGACGCTGCCGCGCCGGTGGCGGCAAAAGAGACGTCGCTGGGGGCCATGTTCAAAAGCAAATCGTTCTGGTTGGCAACCGGGCTGCGTTTCGGACAGGCGGGTAACTCCGGTTTGATCCAGACTTTTCTGGCAGGATATCTGGTCCAGACGTTGCTCTTTGATAAAGGCATTCCAACCGATGCGCTGATGATCAGTTCTATCCTCGGGTTTATTTCCATCCCGCTGCTGGGCTGGTTGTCGGATAAGGTCGGGCGCCGTCTGCCGTACATTATTCTGAATACCTCGGCCATTATTCTGGCGTACCCAATGTTGTCGATTATTGTCGATAAAAGTTACGCGCCGGGGGTGATTATGCTCTCTATTATCGTTATCCATAACTTTGCGGTGCTGGGGCTGTTTGCACTGGAAAACATCACGATGGCGGAGATGTTCGGCTCGCGTAATCGCTTTACCCGTATGGCTATCTCAAAAGAGGCGGGCGGACTGGTGGCGGTAGGTTTTGGCCCGGTGCTGGCAGGGATCTTCTGTAATATGACCGGTTCCTGGTGGCCTATTGTTGCGATGTTGATTGCCTACTCTGTGATTGGACTGGTTTCTGCAATCTTGATGCCGGAAGTCCGTGACCGTGATTTGAGTGTGGCTGAAGATGCTGCGGAACCGCTACGCGTAAAGCGTGAGGCCGGTGAGCCGCAAAATTATGGCACGCTTTTATAGGTCTTATTTAGAGCGACAATTACCCAGCATTATAAATATAACAGGCGCGCGCCGCGCGCCAATATTATATCTAAGAGAGAGTTTCTTCCTGCAAGTCCGGGGTTAATTAACACGCCGATAAAAAAATAATTGAATATATTCTACTCGTTGAGTGGGGCTTAATCATGTCAAGGAAAACAAGAGCAATTACCATTCCGGTCAGTATTGGTTATGGTTTAACGGATATTATGGGCGGCGGGGCATTTACCGTCATCGGTGCCTGGCTATTATTTTTCTACACCACGTTTGTTGGGCTGTCTCCGGTTGAAGCTGCATCCATCGTGGCGATTGCACGCATTGTTGATGCAGTCGTCAGCCTTTTTATGGGCAGTTTTACCGACCATTTTTATAAAAACTATTTCGGCAAAAAATTTGGTCGCCGCCGGTTCTTCTTGTTGATCGGTGCGCCGCTTATGCTGGTGTATGCGCTGCTCTGGCTTGATGGCATGACCTACGGTTTTTATCTTGCCGTCTATTTAGCGTTTGAAATTATTGCCGCAATGGTGCTTATCCCCTGGGAAACATTGCCATCTGAAATGACCAAAGAGTTTAACCAACGGACCAAGCTCTCAACCTGCCGTATGTTTCTTTCGGCCTCCGGGACTTTTCTTGCAACTTTTATTCCCGGCGTGCTCATCGGTTACTTCGGTGAAAACAGCGCCCATGCCTATCTATTAAATGGTGTTATCTTTGCGGTCTTGTTTATGGTTTGCGTATTTATTTCGTGGAAAGTTACCTGGGAGCGCGATCTCACGCCTGAAATGTTAGCCGAGCTTGAACGTCGTGTACCGCAAAAAAACGGGATGGAAAAATTAGCGGCCTTTGGGCGACTCTTCAAAGACTATGCCTCAACGCTCAAAATTCGCGCCTTCAGAAAACATCTGGCTATTTATCTGCTCTCCTTTACCGGTAAAGACGTTTATAACACCGTGTTTGTCTTCTTCTGCGTTTATTGCCTGAACGTTTCATCGTCGCTGGCAGGAAGCCTGCTTTCGATGAGTATTGTCGGTCTGCCGGTGACCTTAATTGCGGGGATCGGGATCATCAAGTTTGGCCCATCGAAACTGTACGTCTTTGCCTATTCATTGATGCTGATCTGCCTCGGGGGCTTTTTTGCCGTTTATCAGATCCCGGCGCTCAATACGGTCGCCACGCTGGTTGTGCTGGCAGGCGTGTATCAGGTAGGGCGTTGTGTCCTTGAATTTACGCCCTGGAACGTTTTCCCGTTCATTCCGGATATTGATGAAATGGTCAGCCGTCAACGACGTGAAGGGTTGTTCGCTGCCGTTATGACGTTCTCCCGTAAAACCACCGTTGCGATCGCCACTTTTATGGTGGGCATCCTGTTGCAAAGCGGCGGTTTTGTTAAAGGTAGCCAGACGCAGCCGGCGGAAGCTATCCGCACCATCGCGATGTTAATGTTCATCGGAACCGCGGGGTTGTTGCTTTTGGCGCTATGGCAGGCGCTCACGTTCCATCTGAATAAACGCACGCACAAAATATTTGTTGATGAATTGGATCGCCTGAAAGCGAACGGATCGCCGCAGCATGTCTCACCTGAAGCTCGCCGGGTTGTTGAAGATTTGACGGGATACTCATACGAGAGTCTTTGGCAAGAACCCGTCGACGCGGCAGTGAACGTGCCGAGAAGTCCCGCGGTGTGATAACGGTTTACATCTTTGCCCTGGATGTCACACAACTTAATTTTTATATCACACCAGTTGGGTGAAAGTTAATGTAAATCAATGTTCGCATTAGCGTAATCAGTATGGTGAATGGCACAGCATATTATGAATACTGCCATTCTAGTTGGTGTAGTCAACAGGCGCTGCTGGTTCACACAATGGGCGGCAGCGGGTTTAGCTTCATTTATTTAACGAGTCACAATCATGGAAAACCGGTTATTAAAGGCGAAAGCGACGATCCCTCACTACGATCGCGACACCCTGAAATCACGCATTGTTCACTTAGGATTTGGTGCGTTTCACCGCGCACACCAGGCGGTGTATACCGACATTCTGGCCGCTGAACACGGCAGCGACTGGGGTTACTGCGAAGTTAACCTGATTGGCGGCGAACAGCAGATTGCCGATTTGCACGCGCAGGACAATCTCTATACCGTGGCTGAAATGTCGGCCGATGCGTGGACGTCTCGCGTGGTTGGCGTCGTCAAAAACTCACTGCACGCGCAGGTTGACGGGCTGGAGCGCGTCCTGGCGGCGATGTGTGAGCCACAGGTCGCGATTGTCTCGCTGACCATCACAGAGAAGGGCTATTGCCACTCACCGGCGACCGGACAACTGATGCTCGATCACCCGTTTATCGTCGCCGATTTGCAAAACCCGCACCAGCCGAAATCTGCCCCTGGGGTCGTGGTTGAAGCGCTTGCGCGCCGTAAAGCCGCCGGCTTGCCTGCATTTAGCGTCATGTCCTGCGACAACATGCCGGAGAATGGCCACGTTATGCGCAATGTCACCTGCGCCTATGCCCGTGCGGTAGACGCCGAACTGGCCGACTGGATTGAAGCCTATGTGACGTTCCCGTCAACCATGGTGGATCGCATTGTTCCCGCCGTGACGGCCGATACGCTGGATAAAATTGAGCAGCTGACTGGCGTACGCGACCCCGCGGGTGTTGCCTGCGAACCGTTCCGTCAGTGGGTGATCGAGGATAACTTTGTGGCCGGGCGTCCGCAGTGGGAAAAAGCCGGGGCAGAGCTGGTTTCTGATGTGATCCCGTTTGAGGAGATGAAACTGCGTATGCTCAACGGCAGTCACTCGTTTTTGGCCTACCTTGGCTATCTGGCGGGCTATCAGCACATCAACGACTGCATGGAGGATGTGCATTACCGGGTTGCCGCGCATGCGCTGATGCTGAAAGAACAAGCGCCAACGCTAAAAGTGCAGGGCGTCGATTTAGCCCACTATGCCGACCTATTGATTGCACGTTACAGCAACCCGGCCCTGCGCCACCGCACATGGCAAATTGCGATGGACGGCAGCCAAAAGCTTCCACAGCGTATGCTGGATCCCGTGCGCTGGCATCTTGTGCATCAGAAAAGCTTCCCGCTGCTGGCGCTGGGTGTGGCGGGCTGGATGCGATATGTCGGTGGCGTGGATGAGCAGGGCAACGCCATTGAGGTCAGTGACCCGCAGCTGGCAGTCATTCAGGCGGCAGTCAATGAGAGTGCAGAGGGTGAAAGCCGCGTGAAAGCGCTACTAGGCATTGAGGCTATCTTTGGCAAGGAATTACCGCAGGACGCGGTCTTTGTCGATGCCGTGATGAATGCGTATCGGACGTTATTGCACAAAGGGGCGAAGGCAACCGTCGCACAGTACGCGGCACAGATATAAACCTTCATATGCCGTCGTTCTCGACGGCATTTTTTTACATTACGCAGATATTGACGGTAAAGGACATCACTTTACAAAGTGGACAGTTATTTTCTTATATTGCCCGCTTCTGCGGGTAAGCGTTTAGGATTTGTTTAGTGCGCGGATGGCACTCTTAATTCAGGAAATAATCCCTCATCGGAATAAGGAGTCAGGCTTATGTACAAGAATATTTTGATGCCTGTTGACGTGTTTGAAATGGATCTCAGCGATAAAGCCGTTCGCCACGCGGCCAATCTGGCGAAGAGAGAAGGCGCGACAATTACGCTGGTAAATATATTGCCCAGCAGCAGTCGTTCGTTATTACGCGGCTTCAACGCTGATATTAAAAAGTTTGAAGAGTATATGACCGCTGAATCGGAGAAGAAAATGAACGCACTGAAGCGTCTTTTCGATATTTCTCCAGACGACATTCATTGTGCCGTGCGTTTTGGCAACGTGCGCGATGAAATTATCAAAATGAGCAAAGAAGGGGAGCACGATGTGATTGTTATCGGCTCGAAAAACCCGAGCATCACTACTCATTTGCTCGGTTCAAATGCCGAATCTATCCTGCGTTACGCCACTATTCCAGTACTGGTCGTTCGTTAATCAATCGCCGCATCCGCAAGGGTGCGGCGAGTTTTACTCTTCGCTAAACCACTCACTGTTTTCTTGTCGAATTAACTGCACGGATTCACTGATTTCCTGCAGATGCAGCGTCATCGCTTTTTCTACACTCTCCGCGTCGCGCTTTTCCAGCGCATGAAAAATATCCTGGTGCTGTCGAAGCAGCATGTCCGGTGGGGAGACGTGATCGAGGCTCATATAACGCACGCGGTCGATGGTGGCTTTGATATTTTCGATGGTGTCCCAGGCAAGCTGGCAATCCGCTATTTGCGCCAGCTTCTGGTGAAACTCATCGTCAAGCTGGAAAAAGTCGTTTAGCTGTTTGCGGTCAATCGCAATTCGCTGCTGATGCAGGTTTTGCTCAAGCAGGTAAATCTGATTGTCATTAATCAGCGATGCGGCACGGCGCGCGACGGCGCACTCAATGGCCTGGCGGACAAAACAACCATTGCGTACCTGAGACAGCGAAATTTTATTCACATAGCTGCCGCGCTGCGGGCGGATCTGAATCAGACCGTTTTCAGCAAGCTTGATAAACGCCTCGCGCACGGGTTGACGGGAAACGTCAAAGCGCACGGACACTTCTTTTTCGGAAAGTGGCGTACCCGGTGGAATCAGGCAATGCACAATATCACGTCGCAGAATGCGATAGATTTGTTGATTAACAGGCTGGGTAGGGTTGAGTTGTGATTCAGCGGCCATGAGTCTGGTTTCTCAAAGGGTTATCCTGAATATACTACCATTCTTTTGCAGGTCATCACATACCCGGCCCGCAGGCCGGGGAGGGCTGCTTACCCGCGATGAACGTTCAGCCCGGCGAAACTTTGGCTAACAGGCATCATTTCTACGGTGTTGATGTTGACGTGCTTAGGCAGCGTGGCGACCCACCAGACAGTCTCCGTGATGTCTTCTGGCGTCAGCGCATTGGCGTTTTCGTAGGTTTTATCGGCTTTCGCATCATCGCCTTTGAAACGCACGTTGGAGAACTCGGTTCCGCCTACCAGACCGGGTTCGATGTCGGTTACGCGAATGGCGGTGCCGTGCAGATCGGTACGCAGGTTGAGGCTGAACTGGCGAACGAAGGCTTTGGTGGCACCATAAACGTTACCCCCGGCGTATGGCCAGTTTCCGGCGGTAGAGCCGATGTTAATCACGTGGCCGCGATTGCGCTCCACCATGCCCGGCAGCACGGCGCGGGTCATGTACACCAGCCCTTTGTTGTTGGTGTCGATCATGTTTTCCCAGTCTTCCACGCTGGCTTTGTGGGCAGGCTCCATACCCAGCGCCAGGCCCGCATTGTTGACCAGCACATCAATGGCACGCCATTCAGCAGGCAGATTAGCAATCATCTCTTCAATGGCGGCGCGGTTGCGGACATCCAGCTGCGCGGTCAGGATACTGTCACCTAACTCATCTTTCAGCTCCTGCAAACGTTCCTGACGACGACCGGTGGCAATCACCTTATGGCCGTTGGCGACGAAACGACGCGTGATGCTTTCACCAAAACCCGCTGTCGCCCCGGTAACTAAAATAATCATCTGACTGTTCCTCAACGCTTTTTGTGTTGTACTACCATAGCACGCTCTCCGGCGGGTCGTTAAGGCAACATTTGTATGGCGGCATTGCAGGCGATGGCTGGCTGGCCTACTCTGGGTTGATAAACCGTTCTCAGGAGTAAAAGATGTCGGTCAACAATCCTTTTTTTGAAATCAGTCAGTTGCCGTACCAGGCACCGCGTTTTGATGAAATCAACGACAGTCACTACCGCCCGGCATTTGACGATGCGATGCAGCAAAAGCGCGCCGATATTGACGCTATCGTGACGCAAGCCGCCGCGCCTGACTTTAACAACACCGTGCTGGCGCTGGAAAAAAGCGGCGCCATGCTGTCGCGCGTGAGCAGCGTGTTTTTCGCGATGACCTCTGCGCATACCAACGACTATTTGCAGGCGCTGGACGAGCAGTTTTCTACCGAGCTGGCCGGGCTGGCGAACGACATCTGGCTGAACGACGCGCTGTTTACCCGTGTGGAAAACGTCTGGCAGGATCGCGCCTCTTTGGATGCGGAATCTCGCCGGCTGGTGGAAGAGACCTTGCAGCATTTCGTTTTGGCGGGCGCGCGTCTAAACGCTGCCGAAAAGGCCGAGCTGAAAGCTCTGAATACCGAGTCCGCTTCCCTGATCAGCCAGTTCAATCAGCGTCTGCTGGCTGCCGGGAAAGCAGGGGCACTTGTCGTGGATTATGTCCATCAGCTTGATGGACTTAGCGCGGACGAGATCGCCACTGCAGCGCAGGCCGCCGCCGAGAAAGGGCTAAACGATCGCTGGCTGGTGCCGCTGCTGAACACGACGCAGCAGCCTGCGCTCTCTGCGCTTACCCATCGTCAAACCCGCGAGAACCTGTTCAAGGCGGGCTGGGAGCGCACCCAGAAAGGGGATGGCAACGATACCCGCGAGATTATCCGCCGCCTCACGGCACTACGTGCGCGACAGGCACAACTGCTGGGATTTGACGATTACGCCAGCTGGAGTACGGCCGACCAGATGGCGAAAACCCCCTCTGCGGCCTTAGCCTTTATGCGCGGTATTGTGCCCGCGGCACGCGCGCGTGCAGTCCTTGAACAGGCGGATATTCAGCAAGTCATTAATGATGAACAGGGTGGTTTTACGGTTCAGGTCTGGGACTGGGCATTTTACGCTGAGCGCGTGCGCTTGGGGAAATATGCGCTGGATGAGTCGCACATCAAACCCTACTTTGCGCTTAATACCGTGCTGCAGGACGGCGTCTTCTGGACAGCGACCCAGCTGTTTGGTATCCGCTTCGTTGAGCGGTTTGATATTCCGGTTTATCACCCGGACGTTCGCGTATGGGAAATATTTGACCATACCGGCGAAGGCATGGCGCTATTCTATGGCGATTTCTTTGCCCGCGATTCCAAAAGCGGTGGGGCGTGGATGGGCAATTTCGTCGAACAATCTTATGAGTTCGCTGCGCGTCCGGTGATTTACAACGTCTGTAACTATCAAAAACCGGCGAACGGACAAACGGCGCTGATCTCCTGGGACGATGTCATCACCCTGTTCCACGAGTTTGGTCATACGCTGCACGGTCTGTTCGCCAGCCAGCGTTACGCCACGCTCTCCGGCACCAATACGCCGCGTGATTTTGTTGAGTTTCCGTCGCAAATCAACGAACACTGGGCGAGTCATCCGCAGGTCTTTGCCCACTATGCGCGTCATTACGAGACAGGTGAACCAATGCCGGAAGCGCTACGGGACAAAATGCTGAGCGCAACGCAGTTCAACAAAGGCTACGACATGACGGAGCTGCTCAGCGCGGCGCTGCTGGACATGAACTGGCACGGAATCAACGAGCCGGTGGAAGATGTCGTTGCGTTTGAAGCCGACGCGCTCAAAAAAGAAGGCTTGGATCTTCCCGCCGTACCGCCACGCTACCGCAGCAGCTATTTCGCCCATATTTTCGGCGGCGGGTACGCGGCGGGCTATTACGCGTACCTGTGGACGCAAATGCTGGCTGACGACGGTTATCAGTGGTTTGTCGAGCAGGGCGGATTAACGCGCGAAAACGGACAGATATTCCGCGAGGCGATTTTATCGCGAGGCAACAGCAGTGATTTGGCTGAACTTTATCGTCAGTGGCGTGGACACGATCCAAAGATTGAGCCGATGCTTGAAAATCGTGGATTAAACGGCTAAGGCTAATTTCATCGTGGGAAATAAACCGGGTGCAATGCCCGGTTTATTTCGGGTGGGTAACCTTTAATAGATTTTCCGCCCAGCAACGCCTATGGAATAGTCACATTTAAACAGCGCCTTATTAATTACTATTAAATGTAATGTTCATGTTGAGGTTGTTTTCAATACGAAAAAAGGGTTAATTTTGTTTTCGAAGGTTATCTGTTCATGTTTTTGTGGCTAACGCTCGCAGGCATTTACAATTTTCAGTTTTATTACTACAATTAAATAATATATCTGACAGAGGTTCTGACCATGTTTGGTAAGCAATGCAACCTCGAACGGTTAATAGAAGAATGTTATTCCAAAAAGATAACAATGGTGATTGTTTTATTCTGCCTTTCAGGATGTGCAGCTTATGCGGGTCTTTACTCATTTTCCATTGGAAATGATGGAGAAGGTAAACCTGACGAATCAGCTACTGCAGAGGCTAGGCAAAAAAGTATTTACATATATCCCCTTACTTTTGGAAAAAACTGTAGCGCTACATGTATTCAAAAGGCTGATGGTGGAGGCGGTTGTATCCGCCATAGCCAGGAGGCTGCATCGGATTGTGGGAAATATACGGGAGGAACAAAATGATGCCCGGGCTTACAGCTTTTTTCATAAAAGAGAAATGTATTGTTATATGGGTGGTTTCTATACAGCTTTGTGGGTGTGCAATGTCTAGCTTATCCACTGATAGTAAGACAACTCCCGGAGGGACTGTCACAGAGCAGTCTTGCAATGCAGCCTGTGCTGAAAAAACAGCAACACTGGATGGTACGGAAAAATGTCTGAAGTTTTCTTCAGGTATGGCGGATGTCTGTTCTAAATTGACAAATACAAAAAATGAAAGTTCTAATCAAACTAAAACTCCCACTCAAAATATAACAATAACAGTTAACCAAAATAACTCGGCGAAACCAAAATTAGAATTAAATCAAAAAGTAAATCAACAAAAAGTCTCTAACTCAACTTCAAATCCAGACTTCACCTCAATACCACCCACAACCGTAATCGAAAAACCAACGGGTGCTTTTACTGAGGAAAACCCAAGGTAACGAACTAAAGATTTTATTCATTTGGATTTATTAATATCAGACATTGAGAACAGTTGGTTGCACATTGCTAAAATGATAAATAGGTGTATTGGTGGTGGGCTGTAATGGAACTTTACACTTACCAGGTCTTCCCAGCGGCAATTAAAACCGCTTGAGATGGCGCGTAATTAAGTTTTGCTGCTTTGGTATAATATGTGAACGCCATATTTGTATTCTGTTTAACACCTTGGCCATTCTGATATAATACGCCCAAATTATGCAGCGCTTCAGGTAAGTTTTGACTGGCGGATTTATGAGTCCACTGAAAAGCAAGGTTGTAATTTTTATTAATTCCGGGTCTGTCGAGATAATAAATTTTTCCAATTTGGTATTGCGCACGCCTATCACCGAGATTAGCGAGGGGTAAGAACATTTCAAGGGCACCCTTGTAATCTCCAGAATTTAATCGTTCAGTAGCTTTATCATACTGCAATTCTGTATTCGGTATTGGAGGCGGAGTAGGATATATTAAGTTGTGAATGAAGATGTAGAGATCGCCAATCGCATTTTTTATGGGGTTTATATTTGAAATGGTTGATGTCGTAATAACACCGACCAAAGTTATAATGGCTACAGTTACTTCAGTGCTTTTTACTTTTCTTGGCATTTCTATCCCCAAAATAAGCAAGGACGACTTTTATCTTACGTTAGTTCAGATTATAAAAAGTTGCTATTACACATTAGTATGAAAAATCGGGAAGAACGTAATTTTATCGCAATACCTGATGAAGTATCGAGGATTACGTTTAAAAACGTCGGATGGCGCAAACGCCACCCGACAAACGACCCTTACGCTATCGCATTTGGGCACGCTTCACCGTTTTCCAACTGCCGTAAATTCCCCAGCGTGGTTTCCGAAATGCTGATCAGCGCTTCTGCAGTCAGGAACGCCTGATGCCCGGTGAACAGCACGTTATGACAGGCGGACAAACGGCGGAACACGTCGTCCTGAATTACGTCGTTAGACTTGTCTTCAAAGAACAGGTCGCGTTCATTCTCATACACGTCCATACCCAGCGCGCCAATCTTCTGGGTTTTCAACGCTTCGATAGCCGACTGTGAGTCAATCAAGCCACCGCGGCTGGTGTTGATGATCATCACGCCGTCTTTCATCTGGTCAAACGCGGCCTGATTAAGCAGGTGATGGTTTTCCGGTGTCAGCGGGCAGTGCAGGGAGATCACGTCAGACTGGGAGAACAGCGTCGTTAAATCGACATATTCCACGCCCAGCTCCAGCGCGGCGGCGCTTGGATACGGATCAAACGCCAGCAAACGCATGCCAAACCCCTTGAGGATGCGAAGCGCCGCGATGCCAATTTTACCTGTACCGATCACGCCGGCGGTTTTACCGTACATGGTAAAACCGGTCAGGCCTTCCAGAGAGAAGTTGGCGTCACGGGTGCGCTGATACGCACGGTGTATACGACGATTGAGCGACATCATCATGCCGACGGCATGTTCTGCGACGGCTTCAGGCGAGTAGGCTGGCACGCGAACCACCTTCAGACCCAGCTCTTTTGCTGCATCAAGGTCGACGTTATTAAAGCCTGCACAGCGCAGGGCGATGAACTTCACCCCGTGTTTTTTCAACTCTTCCAGAACCGGACGGCTGCCGTCATCGTTTACGAAGATGCATACACCTTCACAGCCGTTTGCTGTTTTGGCGGTTTTCTCGGTCAGCAGAAAGTCGAAAAATTCAAGAGCGAATCCGTAAGTCTCGTTAACATGTTGCAGATACTTTTTGTCGTACTGCTTTGTGCTATAAACTGCGAGTTTCATAAGACTTTCTCCAGTGATTTTGCATTCACGGTAGCATGATTAAAATAATCTTACAATTTATAAAAAAGTATTGAATTCAATGCCTTCTATGACTCATTTTAGAACATCTGTACCGGCTAAACTATGTTGTTCTCCCCCGATAAGGGTTGACTGGTTCCGGGAGGCATAAAAATTTACCGCTTAGGGTTTGTGCATCTATCCTTAAATTTGGCACTGACTTCAACTGACTGCCTAATCGTGCGACAATGATCTGCAGTGTCGGCTTAATTTTTTCGCTAAATCAGGATATTAACTGCCCATGAAGGGTAAATACAAAGCCGCAATTGCGCTATTACTGCTGTTGATTCTGTTACCGCTGACGCTGCTGATGACGCTCGCCCAGTGGGTTCCAACGCTAGCCGGAGTTTGGCTGCCGGTCGGTACACGTATTGCATTTGAAAAAAGCCTTGAAATCACGCGTCACGCCGTCTTGATCCCCGACCTTCGCTACCTGGTGGAAGATTGCGAAATTGCACGGGTTGAAAACGCGACGCTGTCGCATCCCAGCCGCTGGAAGCTGGATATCGGCGCGCTGGAACTGAACTCCGCGTGCCTGAGCAAACTCCCCCAATCGGCGCCGTCGACGGTCGCACCCAAAACACTGGCCCAGTGGCAGGCGGTATTGCCAAATTCCTGGCTGACCATCCATCGGCTGACGCTCGCGCCCTGGCAGCAGTGGCAGGGCGCGCTTCATGCTTCGTTAACGCCGGCCAGTCAGGAGCTCACCTATAGCGGCGAGCAGGTGCGCATCAAGGGGAAACTGCAGGGGCAGACGCTGACCATCAGCCAGTTTGACGCGCAATTACCTAATTACCCGCAGCCGGTGAAGCTGGTGGGCGAGTTTACTCTGCCGCTGGTGCCGGACGGCGTGCCGGTCAAAGGCCACGCGCTCGCGACCTTTACCGTGCCGCAGTTAACGTCTTTGGTAGATGCCGAACTGAACTGGGAGGAGAACCAGGGACAGCTGGTGGTGATGGCGCGCGACAACCCCGATCCACTCCTTGATCTGCCGTGGCAAATCACCGCCAGCCAACTGAACATCAGCGATGGCCGTTGGAACTGGAATATGTCCGGCATGCCGCTTACGGGGCGGGTTGCTCTGCGAATGGATAACTGGCAGCAAGGGTTGGAAAACGCCACCCTCGCCGGGCGCCTGAACGTACTGACTCAAGGCGATGCGGGGAAAGGCAACGCGGTGCTGAATATTGGGCCGGGCAGGTTCAGCATGGAAAACAGCGATATGCCGCTGTATCTGAGCGGAGAAGCCAAACAAAACGACCTCATCCTTTACGCTAAACTGCCGGCAAAACTGACCGGCAGCCTGAACGATCCGCAATTGACCTTTGAGCCTGGCGCGCTGCTGCGCTCGCGTGGGCGCATTATTAACTCTCTGGATATTGATGAAATCCGCTGGCCGTTGGCAGGGGTGAAACTCACGCAAAAAGGCGTGGATGGCCGCTTGCAGGCCATCCTTCGCGCGCATGAAAATGAGATGGGTGATTTTGAACTGCATCTTGACGGCCAGGCGAAAGACTTTCTTCCCGACCGCGGGCTATGGGAGTGGCGGTACTGGGGGAAAGGGGGCTTTACCCCCATGAATGCGCGCTGGGATGTTGCAGGGACAGGCAAGTGGCAGGATACGCTGATTGAGCTAACCGACCTGTCAACCGGCTTCGACAAACTGCAGTACGGCACCATGGCGGTCAGCAAGCCGCGGCTGGTGCTCGATAACCCGGTTCGCTGGTCCCGCGACCCAGCCCGTCCGGCATTCAGCGGCGCGCTGTCGCTTAACGCCGGGAAAACAACGTTTTCCGGTGGCAGCGAGCTACCGCCTTCGATTTTGACGTTCAGCGTTGACGGCACCGACCCTACCTTTTTCCAGTTTAAGGGCGATCTCCACGCCGATAAAATTGGCCCGGTGCAGGTAAACGGTCGCTGGGATGGAGAACGCCTTCGCGGGCAAGCCTGGTGGCCAAAACAATCGCTCACCGTATTCCAGCCGCTCATCCCGCCGGAGTGGAAAATGACGCTGCGCGATGGCGAACTCTACGCGCAGATCGCCTTTTCTGCCGCCGCTGGACAGGGTTTTGAAGCCGGCGGGCACGGGGTGCTGAAGTCGGGCAGCGCGTGGATGCCGGATAACCAGATAAACGGCGTCGATTTTGTCCTGCCATTCCGTTTTAGCGAGGGAACCTGGTCGCTGGGCACGCGTGGGCCGGTCACGTTACGCATCGGCGAAGTGGAAAACCTGGTCACGGCACGGAATATCACCGCCGATCTTCAGGGGAACTATCCCTGGACTGAAGCAAACCCGCTGCTGCTCACCAATGTAAAGGTCGAAACCCTCGGCGGGAAAATCACCATGCAGCAGCTGCGAATGCCACAGCACGATCCGGCCCTGCTGCGCGTCGACAACATCTCGTCCAGCGAACTGATCGGCGCCGTCAATCCAAAACAATTTGCCATGTCCGGGCCGGTGAGCGGTGCGCTGCCGTTCTGGCTGGACAATGAAAAATGGATCATTAAAGATGGCTGGCTGACGAACCCAGGGCCCATGACGCTGCGTATCGACAAAGATACCGCTGACGCCATTGTGAACGATAATATGGTTGCAGGCGCGGCGATCAACTGGCTGCGCTATATGGAAATTTCGCATTCGTGGACGAAAATCAATCTGGATAACCTGGGTGAATTAACCATGCAGGCGACCATCAAGGGAACCAGCCGGGTCGAGGGTAAAAGCGGCTCCGTGAATCTTAACTACACCCACGACGAAAACGTTTTTACCCTCTGGCGCAGCCTGCGTTTTGGGGACAATCTGCAAACCTGGTTTGAGCAACACGCGGCCATCCCGACGACCCGCAGTTCGACTGGCAAGGAAAGTGAGGAACAACAATGAAAAAGAGGGCTGGAATACTCGCCGTGGCCGCTGTCGCGATGCTGACGGGCTGTACGCCGCGTATTGAAGTCGCGGCACCGAAAGAGCCGATTACCATCAACATGAATGTGAAAATCGAGCATGAGATCCATATCAAGGTCGACAAAGACGTCGAGACCTTACTGAAATCGCGCAGCGATCTGTTCTGAGGACGCCATGAAACGAACATTAGCTCTTTTTTTACTGGCGCTAGGCATGAACGTGCAGGCCGCAACGGCGTTAACGCTAAATGACGCGCGCTCGCAGGGGCTCGTCGGAGAGACCTTAAGCGGTTACATTGCGCCGTTGAAGCAGGATGCGGACATTCTGGCGCTGGTGAACCGTATCAACGCGGCGCGCACGGAAAGCTATCAAAAGCTGGCGGACAGTAACAATTTGCCGGTTGATGAGGTAGCGAAAATGGCAGGGCAAAAGCTGGTTGCCCGCGCGCAGCCGGGCGAATACGTGAAGGGCATTAACGGCAAATGGCTGAAAAAGTAGCTAGCGGCAGCGCTTACGATACTCGCCGGGCGAGACGCCAAAACGCTGCTTAAACGCCGTCGAAAAATGGCTATGGTCGGCAAAACCCCAGCTGTAGCCAATCCCCGCCAGCTTTTCATCATCGCTGGTCGAGCGAAGAACCTGCGCACAGAGATCGAGACGACGGTTTTTAATATATTGCGCGACCACCAGCCCTTTATCCGCAAACATTCGGTACAAACTGCGCACCGACATGCCGCTCTCGGTAGCTATCCATTCCGGGCGCAGGGCTTCAGACTGAATATGATCGTCAATCAGGGATAATACGGTCTGGAACTGACGTTCCTTTCGCGGCTGGACGGCTTCACGCTGCTGAAACGCCGGACGGAGCAGGCAAACCATCGCCTCCAGCGCGGCTTCACTCTCCATCTCGCTCAGGTCCGCGTTTCCCATGCTCTCCTGTAAAAGGTGATGGCTCAACTGTACGGTTGGCAGGCTGCGCGACAGGGTGAGGGCGCAGCTCACTTCCTGAAAACGGCACTGCTGTTCAATAATCTGACGCGGAACGAGGAGCGAAATCTGGCGGGATTTTTCCTGCCAGTAGATTGAACAGGGGCGAGAGGCGTCTATCAGCGTGATGTCACCGGTATTCAGCACAGAGCGGCGATCGTCTTGTTCAATCTCTGCTCGGCCTTCGAGCTGAAACACGGTATAGAACCAGGCGTCATTACTGTTTTTGATCTCCTGGCGCGAACGGAACAGGTTCACGCCTCCTGCTGTAACCGTGCTCAGTTTCAGGCTGCGGGCATAGCTGGTTTCCAGTTCGCCAATGAATTCCCCCTCTAAAGGGCGAGCGTCAAAACGACCGCAAACCTGGTTAATTTGCGCCAGCCATTGCTGATACTTTTCCTGTTCGTTTGCACACGCCATTGTTTATCTCGCTGCACCGTCAATGTTTTCGCATTGTTGCATTTGTGTTGCATTTTGTCAGAGTTATGAGGCTGACTATAGGAAAGAACACTCACCGGTAACAGTGTTATAAGCCGGAATTATCACGATTTGCGGAGCCTGTCACAGGTGGCAAAGCGAATGTCACAGAGACAAAAGCGCGGAGGCGAAAGCTCTCGTAGACTTCACTGACACCCTGCGAATAATTACGAAGGAGTACACATGTCTGAATCACATATCGCAGTCCTGCCTGGCGTTCAGCAATTTTTAGACCGACATCACGGCTTATGGATTGAAGGCCGACTCGAAGAGTCTAACAGCGAAAAGCGGTTGAACGTTTTCAACCCGGCGACCGGCGAGGTGATTGCCACTACCGCAGATGCCAGCGCTGATGATGTGGATCGTGCCGTCATGTCCGGCTGGCGTGCCTTTGTCGGGCGCAACTGGGCAGGGAAATTACCGGCGGAGCGCGAGCGGATCTTGCTGCATTTTGCCGATCTGGTGGAAAAGAACAGCGAAGAACTGGCACAGCTTGAGACCCTTGAGCAGGGTAAATCTATCAATATCTCCCGCGCGTTTGAGGTGGGCTGCACCCTGAATTGGATGCGCTATACCGCCGGGCTGACCACGAAAATCGCGGGCAAAACTCTCGATCTCTCCATTCCGATGCCGCAGGGCGCACGCTATCAGGCGTGGACGCGAAAAGAGCCCGTGGGCGTGGTGGCGGGCATTGTGCCTTGGAATTTCCCGCTGATGATCGGCATGTGGAAAGTCATGCCTGCGCTGGCTGCGGGGTGTTCCATCGTTATCAAGCCGTCAGAAACCACGCCGTTGACGATGCTGCGCGTCGCAGAGCTGGCGAGCGAGGCGGGCATTCCGGACGGTGTGTTTAACGTGGTGACGGGCAGCGGCGCCGTGTGCGGCGCGGCGCTGACATCACATCCGCACATTGCGAAAGTCAGCTTCACCGGTTCAACCGCAACGGGCAAACAGATTGCGCGCACGGCGGCAGAGACGCTGACGGGCGTTACGCTGGAGCTGGGGGGTAAAAACCCGGCCATCGTGCTGAAAGATGCCGATCCCGCGTGGGTCATTGAAGGTCTGATGATGGGAAGTTTCCTGAACCAGGGCCAGGTGTGTGCCGCAAGCTCGCGTATTTACATTGAAGCGCCGCTGTTCGACACGCTGGTGAGTGGCTTTGAGCAGGCGGTAAAATCCTTAAGCGTCGGCCCGGGCATGTCGCCGCAGGCATTTATTAACCCGCTCGTGTCGCGCGCCCACTGCGATAAAGTGCAAACGTTCCTCGATGAGGCGAAATCGCACAATGCTGAGCTAATCACCGGAAACCGTGGCCCGGACGGGCAAGGGTATTACGTCTCGCCAACGCTTGTCGTGAACCCGGATTCGGCGCTGCGGCTGACGCGTGAAGAGGTTTTTGGCCCGGTGGTCAACCTGGTGCGCGTGGCGGATGGCGAAGAGGCGCTAGCGCTGGCGAACGACACCGAATACGGGCTGACAGCCAGCGTCTGGACGCAAAACATCAGCAAGGCGCTGGACTATACCGACAGGCTCCAGGCGGGCACGGTTTGGGTGAATAGCCATACGCTGATAGACGCTAACCTGCCGTTTGGCGGTATGAAGCAGTCCGGTACCGGACGCGACTTTGGCCCGGACTGGCTGGACGGCTGGTGTGAGACTAAGTCGGTGTGTGTACGGTATTAATACATCAAAAAGGCAACCGCAAGGTTGCCTTTTTCGTCTGCGCTTAGACAGACCATCGATCCCGACCTGCCGCTTTTGCCCGATACAACGCTGCATCGGCACGGGCAAGAATTTCAGTTCCGGCCAGCCCCTCAACCATACCCGCAATCCCCATGCTGGCGGTCACGGTGTTGCTCACGTTTGACGCGCTATGCGGTATCGCCGCAGTACGTAATCCTTGCTGGATACGAACGGCAACCTGTTCCGCCATCTCTTGCGGGCAGTCAAACAGGATCACCACAAACTCTTCACCGCCGTAACGTGACACCACATCGTTCGGTGTCCTTACCGACTGCTTCAGCACGTGCCCCACGCGCGATAAACAGTCATCGCCCGCCTGGTGCCCGTAGGTGTCGTTGTAGCGTTTGAAATAATCGACGTCCAGCATAATCAGCGAGAAGGCTTTTTTCTGCTCAACGGCATTTTCCAGCACCGTCTCCATTGCCCGGCGGTTGGCCGTCTGGGTTAATGCATCAAGATGCGCCAGCGCATCCAGGCGCGTAATCAAGAGCTGGTTCTGTTGATTTCGTCGCCAGGAGTCGTCAAACCAGCGCAGGAGAATAAAGCGCCCGCAGGCGAGAATAAAGGTAAAAACAAGCCAGACAGCCGTAAAACGAAGGCTGACACCGTGATTGAGCACCCAGTTGGCAACCGGCAGCGTGAGCCAAAGCGGGACCACAAAAGCCAGCAGACCGGAAGGGTAAAAATAGAGTGCCGTCATTCCGGCAAACAGCAGGATCGCGCACATTGGCCACGCAGAGGGAAGATGCCAGTCAGTGATAAACCAGAAGCACGAGAGCGCCCACAAGAGGCTATTGATAAAAAGAACAATGCTGATGCCCGTGATGTGTTGCCAGACCATCAGTACCAGAGCTGCAGAGAGAATAATAATCCCGATCATCGCGGCGTCGACGGTTAACGTCATGTTATCGTCAGGCACCGCGATATTGTCGATGGTCTGAAATAAGGTATTGCGTAGCAGGATCATGACCGCCAGGCTCACATTCACAAAGGCGAGCCAGGGGACGTTCATCGCCAGTCCATGAAGTACCATTGCTTTACGGGTTGGCCAGGTTGCCATTTTGGGGATGGCATTGCGTCTTTTTTCCATTGCGGCAACTGCGCCTGTCTAAGAAGGGAACTGAATGGCGGACAGCATCGCTGCCCGCCGTTAGGTGACGTTACGGTGTCACAATATTGAACCAGAATTCAAATTTATCCATATAGCCAAGCATGGTATCAAGTTTCGCACCATCGCCGGTGACTTTGATGTCACCGCTGTCCTCCGCCTGTTTCAGCGTCACCTCTTTGAGGATAATTTTGTTCAGCGTATCGCGGTTCAGCGTCAACGTCGCATCCGCGTCTTTCGCTTCGGCATTCGCCGTGTGGTTCAGCACGCCATTTTCCAGCTCAAGCTTGTACTTGCCGCCATCGTTGCCCAAATCGATGTTAAACACCGATTTCGCATCCCCGGCTTTTTGCCCGTTGATATGCACGGCCAGATAGTCGAAGAACATCTCCGGCGTCATGGCGCGCACGGTGTCCGGGCTGGCGGTGTTCGGCGTTGGGCCTTTTACCACGCCGTTACGCAACTCTTGCGCACCGGTGAGGTAGAAGTTACGCCACGGGCCAGATTCCGCCTGATAGCCAAGCTGTTCCAGCGCGTCTGCTTCCAGATTGCGGGCCGCCTGGTTATTCGGATCGGCAAACACGACTTTACTGACAACCTGCGCGACCCAGCGGTAATTCCCCTGGTCATAGTCGGTTTTCGCCTTGTTGAGGATGGCATCCGCGCCGCCCATATAATCGACAAATTTCTTCGCCGCTTCTTCTGGCGGCAGTTCATCCAGCGTTGCCGGGTTGCCGTCGAACCAGCCCAGGTAAAGCACGTAGGTGGCTTTAACGTCATGGCTGACTGAACCGTAATAACCCCGGTTAGCCCAGGTGTGCGCAAGCGAGTCCGGGAGCTTGAAGTTTGCCGCGATTTCATCGCGCGTCAGCCCTTCGTTCGCCATACGCAGCGTTTGGTCATTAATGTAACGATACAGGTCGCGCTGGCTCTTCAGCAGGGCGACCACGTTTTCGTTACCCCAGGTCGGCCAGTGGTGCTGTGCCATGATGATCTCAGCTTTGTCGCCCCAGCGAACGATCGCCGCGTTGATGTACTTAGACCACGGCAGCGGTTCACGAATCTTCGCTCCGCGCAGGGAATAGGTGTTATGCAGGGTGTGGGTGACATCCTCGGCGGATTCAATCAGTTTTTTCTCTTCGATATACCAGAGCATTTCTGATGGGGCTTCAGAACCTGGCGCTAACATAAAGTCGTAGGTCAGGCCGTCGATGACCTCTTTCTGACCATCTTTTTCGATGATGTTCGTCGGGGCGATCAGGGTGACCGTCCCGGCAGAGGTGGTGGTACCCAGACCCGCGCCTACCTGTCCCTTCGCATCAGGCTTGAGAAGGTTGCCGTACATATAGCTGGCGCGGCGGCTCATCACGTTACCGGCCATGATATTTTCTGCTACGGCTGCTTCCATGAACCCGGACGGCGCGTAGACTTTGACTTTGCCAGATTTAACGTCGGCTTCGTCAATCACGCCGCGAACACCGCCGTAGTGATCTACGTGGCTGTGGGTATAAATCACCGCAACCACCGGTTTCTTGCCGCGGTTTTTATAATAGAGATCCATACCGACTTTTGCCGTTTCTGCCGACACCAGCGGGTCGACGACGGTAATACCGTCTTTCCCTTCGATAATGGTCATATTTGATAGATCGAGATTACGGATCTGGTAAACGCCATCGGTGACTTCAAACAGGCCGCTGATATTAATCAGCTGAGATTGACGCCATAAACTTGGGTTAACGGAATCCGGAGACTTATCGCCTTCTTTAATAAAGGCATATTGTTGCGGATCCCAAACGACATTACCTTGTTCCCCTTTGATAACGTCCTGTGGAATAGGGGCAATAAAGCCTTTATGGGCATTCGTAAAATCCGTGTTATCGGAAAAAGGGAGCTGGCTGTAAAGCGCGTTGTTGGCTTGTTGCGTTGCGGCAGTCGCGTCCTTCGGGGCTTCTGCGGCAAAAGAGGGGCTGACTGAAACAAAAAATCCCGCGAGTGCGAGACTCCTCACGATCAAATTGCAATTCATTCTATAAACCTCTCAGAGTATGTATCGACGAGTGTGAAACTCCGTGTCCTGGCTGAAAGTGTTTCAAGTGATTAAAATTAGACGGGGCAAGATTAACTATAATCGCGGAGATATATTCGGCAAGTGAATGTATACAAAATAAAAAACCGGGCTTTCGCCCGGTTCTTATTTATTTATCGTCTTTCTTCTTGCCGAGCGTTGGCGTCTCGTCAAAGAAGTTCCACGGTTTAAGCAGGGCGTGAACCCATTCCGTCGGCATGATTGGCCACTCTTCGGCGCGGGCAACGTGGGTTGTCCCGGTGGTCATCCAGACCACATCATCCTGATTGTTGAGCGACTCGTTATCTTTGCTGTACTGCCCCAGGCCGGTGTCATGAGTTGAACGATTAGGGAATTTCCCTTCCGGGTACATTTCATTCGGGTGGTAGCGCGTCACCCACAGCTGTTTGTCCATAAAGCTCAGGCGGTGGTAAATCCACTCGTCCGGAGCAAACTTCGCGCCCGTCGCAACCGGGTGCGTTCCCCCCGCATAAGGAATGATTTGATACGACACAGGGTTGCCCATCCGGTTCTCTTTGCTGGTGTTGCTCAACAGGCGGATTGTGCCCGGGTCAAATTTCTGCGCGGCCTGTTGCTCGGTATCAATGTCATACTGGTTAATCTGCATGGTACTGGTGCGTGGACCACCGGCGGTATTCGGTTTCACTTCCGGGTCCATGGCGACCAGTTTGTTATTGGTACCATCCACGTCCATATCCAGGCGGAAGTTATAAATGTGCTGGTGGGTCGTACCGACGATGTTGTGGTCGATCAGGGTGCCATATTTGGTGTCATCTTTAGCCGTGGCGTCATGCATGGTTTTTGCCTGCACGCCTTTCACCGCTTCAATACCGGTTGCGCCCGCATCAATGCCGATGGTGCCATTTTCGTGGAATACCCAGTCGAAGATGTAGTCGTAGTTGCCCACGGTACTGACCCAACGCACCACCAGTTCGCGGCGCTCAGTACTGACGTTAGGCTGGCCCATTTCCTGATGCTTGTATTCCGGACCGGCATAGCGTTCGAAGATGGCGATGGCGCGCGGGATCTCCATCGGCGCACCGGTGTAATCCGGAATGGTTTCATTGAGCATCACGGCGTTAGACGGCACGTCTTTACCGCGCACCAGCGGGGAGGTCAGGGTGCCCATGCCATAGTCGCCTGAATCGAGATACGCTTTAAAGTACCAGCCCACATCCGGGTCACCGTAAGGCACAATCATCCCGCCAAGCGATCCTTCATACATGATCTGGCGTTTCTTGCCGTTGTCGTTATAGGTCACGGTCGAGATAATCGGCCCGACGCGGGAATCGAGGCTCAGGTGGAAATCCCAGTTCTGCCAGTGCACCATATCGCCGGTAATGGTGTAGTTCTTGCCTTCCGGCTCAATGATTTCGAGTGGTTTTTTTGGGGTTTCAATGCGGTCGCGGCCATCATACGGGCGCGGAGCCATTGGCACAGGAACCACGGCGCCTTCTTCAATTTTCTGGATCTTCTTCTGCTCGAGATCAACCACCGCGACCAGGTTTTCGATAGGGTGTGCCCAATAGTTACCGTCGCCGGTATCCAGGTAGCTCACCACTTTCAGCAAACGGTCTTCCTGTTTCAGGCCATCTTTGCCGTCAAAATAGCCCACGGTTAACGGCGTGGCGATCACTTTGGTGGGGTCATTTACGCCATGTTTTTTAAGCGCTGCGGCATATTCCGGGCTGGCGTTGATGATTTGCTGCACGGAGGTGAAGTCATCAAGCAGCACCATGCCGTGCGCATCCTTGATTGGCTCCCAGCTCAGCACTTTTTTGTCTTTCAGGTCTACCACGCTTTCGATAACGTGCTTACCGTCCAGCATGGTGACGTTTGCCTGGCGCGGGGAGTCGACCGGCGTACCGTTCATCACAAAGTCCCAGACTTTTGCTTTTTCTGGTTCGGCGAGGGCAATCTGGGTAAAGCGGGTGTTGGGTTTAAAATCCGCAGAGGCTTTCACGATCTCTACGGCTTGTTTAATTTCGTTTGCCGTCAGCGCGTTTAACGGGTGAGGGCGTTTTTCAACCTGGAAGGTCTGGTCAAGGCCTGACTGGAACACATCGTTGATGAAGGTATCAGAGATGAACGCTTTTTTGTTTTTCATCACCACCGGCACCTGCAGATTCAGTGTTTTGCCGTTAACGATGGCGGTTTTCGCACCCGGTTTTACCTTCACAAACGCACCGTCTTTCGCAATGGTGAACATCTGGGCGTAATCATCCCATTGCACATCTGCGCCAAAGTCCTGCAGCGTTTTCTCCATCGGGACCATATGCGCCTCACCACCGTGGGCGAAAACGGGAGATTGCCAGGCGCAAAACAGAGCAACTGCCATGGCCAGCGCCGTCTTACGGGCAGAAAAAGAAGAGTTGCTTCCCATCATTGACCTCATATTGTTGTGTTTATTGTGTTGTGACAGCGTCATCCTGACAGACGTCGACGAAAAGCGTTTGCCTGCATCTGCCAGGTTATTTGTCAGTCTTGCCAGGTTAAAAAAAAACCGGGGGTAAATCACACCCCGAGCCTTTTCCTCTCCCCATTGGGATTAATGCGAGCAGGGAACAATTCCCTCGCCCCTGTGGGGAGAGGGTTAGGGTGAGGGGACGTTAGCTGAAATCGCCCTGTTGGCGCGCGACCAGCGTCAGAATGGAATAAAGCGCCACAGCCTGTTGATGCTGGTTGTAGATCTCCACGGACCATTCCACTACGCCCGTCGGTTTCTCATCGGCAGTACGCTGTTTTTTCAGCGTCTTGCGTTTGCAGGTCAGGCGAACCTGAATGGTGTCACCGGGCTTAACTGGCTCAATAAAGCGCAGGTTTTCCATGCCGTAGTTGGCAATGACTGGCCCGACGCCGGCATCAACGAACAACCCTGCCGCGGCAGAAATCAGGAAATAGCCGTGCACGACACGCTCGCCAAAGATAGAGTCAGCGGCACCGATTTTATCCATATGGGCGTAGAAGTGATCGCCGCTCAGGCAGGCGAAGTTAACGATATCCGCTTCTGTCAGCGTACGGCGAGGCGTCAGCAGGCTGTCGCCAGGCTGCAGCTCTTCAAAGTATTTACGGAATGGGTGAACGCGGTCTTCCTGCACCTCTGCACCTCGTACCCACTGCTTGCCGATGGCAGCGAGCATCGAAGGACTTCCCTGAATGGCGGTGCGCTGCAGGTAGTGCTTCACAGCACGCAGGCCGCCCAGTTCTTCACCGCCGCCTGCACGTCCTGGGCCGCCGTGAACCAGCTGCGGCAGCGGTGAACCATGACCGGTGGACTCCTTGGCTGACTCCTGATTGAGGATCTGAATACGGCCGTGCGCGCGTGCCGCACCGGCAATAAACTGGCGAGCCGTCGCTAAATCAGCGGTCACCAGCGTACCGGCCAGGCTGCCGCCGCCCGCGCGAGCCAGCTGCATTGCGTGGTCTGAATGACGATAGGGCATTAACGTGGCAACCGGTCCAAACGCTTCGGTGGCGTGCACGGCTGGCGTTTCGTCGGGTTGCGGACAGAAAAGCAGGGTTGGCGGGTAGAACGCCCCGGCGGCCTGCATATCTGCTTTACCCCCCAGGCGAACCTGGCAGCCTGCGGCGATCAGCCGATCGACTTTCTCCTGCACATCCGCGCGCTGCTCGCTGTTGACCAGCGCACCCATCTTCACACCGTCCTGCGCCGGGTCGCCTACCACCACTTTTTCCAGACGGGCAATCAGCGCCTGGCTGACGGCATCGATTTGTCCTTGCGGCACAATGATGCGGCGGATGGCGGTACATTTTTGCCCCGCTTTCGCTGTCATTTCGCGTACTACTTCACGAATGAAGAGGGCGAACTCCGGCTGTTCCGGGGTCACATCCTCGCCCAGAACACAACAGTTCAGGGAATCGGCTTCCATGGTAAACGGAATCGAATGCGCCACGATGTTAGGGTGAACGCGCAGGCTCTGTCCGGTAGAGGCTGAACCGGTAAACGTCACTACATCCTGGCTATCGAGCTGGCTGAGCAGGTCGCCTGCGCCGCCGCAGATCAGGCTGATTGCGCCATTCGGCACCAGACCACTTTCAACAATGGATTTCACCATCGCCTGCGTCACCTGTGCGGTTGCGGTGGCAGGTTTGACGATCGCGGGCATCCCGGCAAGCCAGGTTGGCGCCAGTTTTTCCAGCATTCCCCAGCAGGGGAAGTTAAAGGCGTTGATGTGCACGGCTACGCCCGATTTCGACGTCAGGACGTGGCGCGCAGCGAAACCGCCTTCTTTCGACAGCGGGATCAGCTCATCTTCCGGCCACAGGGTGTCATCCGGCAGTTCGCGGCTCCCCAGACCCGCATAGGTGAAAAGGGTGCCGATCCCGCCTTCGATATCCACCCAGCTGTCGGCTTTTGTTGCCCCCGTCTGGGCGGACAGCGCATAAAACGCCTCTTTCTGGCTGAGGAGGTGTTTTGCCACCGCCTTCAGCATGGCTGCGCGTTCTATAAAGGTCATGGCGCGAAGTGATTCACCCCCATGCTCAATGGCGTAACGACGTGCGGCCGCCATGTCCAGACCTTCGCTGGTGACTTCCCACAGGGCTTCGCCACTGATGGCGTGATGAATGTTGCGCTCGCGGCCCCGGCCAGACTGCCAGGCACCGGACAAGAAGCTGGCTAACTGCTGCATTTCTTCTCTCCAAGTGTTACGTGATTTCACTATAGATAGTTTGTTTTCGAATCATAAAAATCAAGCTGTGTTTTAATGAATTGTTAACATTGTGATCTGGACTGACGAATGCTGATGACCTTACGCCGCTTCTGGCGGCCTTATGTGAAAAGCCTTGCGAGCGACATCACAAAATAAGCAAACACTTCTTGGGGGTATATTTAACCTTTGTGTAACTTTTAAGAAACGAAGTGATTCACAATTTCGCTTTAACAAATAGTTTAATGAATCATAAGGGTGATGATGTGACGCAAGAACAACGCTTTGAGCAGCGCATAGCGCAGGAGACGGCGATTGAGCCTCAGGACTGGATGCCGGACGCCTACCGTAAGACGTTGATCCGCCAGATTGGTCAGCACGCGCACTCCGAAATTGTCGGCATGCTGCCGGAAGGCAATTGGATCACCCGTGCGCCGACGCTTCGCCGCAAAGCCATCCTGCTGGCAAAAGTGCAGGACGAAGCCGGACACGGTTTGTATCTCTACAGCGCGGCAGAGACGCTGGGCTGCGCGCGGGAAGACATCTACCAGAAGATGCTCGACGGCAAGATGAAATACTCCTCCATCTTTAACTACCCGACGCTGAGCTGGGCCGACATTGGCGTGATTGGCTGGCTGGTCGACGGTGCCGCCATCGTTAACCAGGTGGCGCTGTGTCGTACCTCTTACGGCCCGTACGCCCGTGCGATGGTGAAAATCTGTAAAGAAGAGAGTTTCCACCAGCGTCAGGGATTTGAAGCCTGCATGGCGCTGGCGCAGGGCAGTGAATCACAGCGCCAGATGTTGCAGGACGCCATCAACCGTTTCTGGTGGCCGGCGCTGATGATGTTCGGGCCGAACGACGACAACTCGCCGAACAGCGCCCGTAGCCTGGCCTGGAAAATCAAACGCTTTGGCAATGATGAGCTACGTCAGCGCTTTGTTGATAACACCGTTCCACAGGTGGAAATGCTGGGTATGACCGTTCCGGATGCCGATCTGCGTTTTGATGAGACAAGCGGCAACTATCGTTTTGGTGAGATCGACTGGCACGAATTTGAAGAAGTGATTAACGGGCGCGGCGTTTGCAACCACGAACGTCTGGCGGCAAAAAACAAAGCCTGGGATGACGGGGCGTGGGTGCGCGAAGCCGCGCTGGCGCACGCAAAAAAACAACACGTCCGCAACGTGGCTTAAGAGGAAAGAATAATGAGCAATGTCTACTGGCCGCTGTACGAAGTGTTCGTACGCAGCAAACAAGGTTTATCTCACCGTCATGTGGGCAGTCTGCATGCCGCCGACGATCGTATGGCGCTGGAAAACGCGCGTGACGCGTATACCCGTCGCAGCGAAGGCTGTTCCATCTGGGTGGTGAAGGCGAGCGAGATTGTCGCCTCTCAACCGGAAGACAGCGGCGAGTTTTTCGACCCGGCGGAAAGCAAGGTTTACCGCCATCCGACGTTTTACACCATCCCTGATGGCATTGAGCACATGTGAGGTCAGGGATGAAAACGTTAACTGCATATACCCTGCGTCTGGGTGACAACGGGCTGGTACTTTCCCAGCGTCTGGGCGCCTGGTGTGGCCATGCGCCGGAGCTGGAAATTGACCTCGCGCTGGCCAACATTGGCCTCGATCTGCTCGGGCAGGCGAGAAATTTTCTGACGTATGCCGCCGAACTTGAAGGTCAGGGCGACGAAGACACCCTGGCGTTCAGTCGCGATGAGCGTCAGTTCCGCAACTTACTGCTGGTGGAGCAGCCTAACGGCAACTTCGCTGACACCCTCGCGCGCCAGTACTTTATGGATGCGTGGAACGTCGCGCTGTATGAGCGCCTGATCCACAGCAGCGACAGCCAGATTGCCGCCATTGCCGCGAAGGCCATCAAAGAGGCGCGCTACCACCTGCGCTTTAGCCGCGGCTGGCTGGTGCGTTTGGGCGACGGTACGGCCGAATCTACCCAAAAAATGCAGCAGGCGGTCGACACGCTGTGGCGCTTCACCGCCGAGCTGTTCGAAGCCGATGACGTTGAGCTGGAGCTGATAACCACCGGCGTGGCGGTTGATCCGCGCGAACTGCGCGCGGCCTGGGAATCCGAAGTGTTTGCTGGCCTGAAAGAAGCGACCCTGAGCGTGCCTGATGAAGTGGCGTATCGCACGGGTGGCAAGAAAGGGCTGCATACCGAACATCTGGGGCCGATGCTGGCAGAGATGCAATATCTCCAGCGTATGTACCCCGGGCAGCAGTGGTAACGAAGGAGAACGCCATGCAACGCCTTGTCGAGATCGCACCTGCGCAAATTCCGCAAATCTGGTCGTTGTTAAGCCAGATCCCCGATCCGGAAGTACCGGTACTCACCATTACCGACCTGGGTATGGTGCGCAGCGTGACGCCGCAGGGCGAAGGCTGGGTTATCGGCTTCACGCCAACCTATTCGGGGTGCCCGGCCACAGAACATCTGCTGGGGGCGATCCGCGAAGCGATGACCGCGCACGGCTTTACGCTGGTGCATATCGTGCTCCAGCTTGAGCCGGCCTGGACCACCGACTGGATGACCGCCGATGCGCGCGAGCGCCTGCGCCAGTACGGCATCAGCCCTCCTGTGGGCCACAGCTGCCACGCGCATGTCCCCGCAGAGGTGACCTGTCCACGCTGTGCGAGCACACATACCACACTTATCAGTGAATTTGGTTCAACGGCCTGCAAAGCGCTCTACCGCTGCAACGCCTGTCGTGAACCCTTCGATTATTTCAAATGTATTTGAGGTTGCCATGACAACGTTTCATTCATTAACAGTGGCAAAAGTGGAACCCGAAACCCGCGACGCGGTGACCATCACTTTCGCGGTACCCAACGATTTGCAGGAAGCGTATCGCTTCCGTCCCGGTCAGCACCTGACCCTGAAAGCGACGCTCGGCGGGGATGAACTTCGCCGCTGTTACTCCATCTGCCGAAGCGCGGTGCCGGGCGAGATCAGCGTGGCGGTAAAAGCCATCGAAGGCGGGCGTTTTTCCCGCTACGCCCGGGACGAGATTAAACAGGGCATGGCGCTGGAGGTGATGGTGCCACAGGGGCATTTTGGCTACCAGCCGCAGGCTGAACGTGAAGGCCACTATCTGGCTATCGCCGCTGGGTCAGGGATCACCCCGATGCTGGCGATTCTCACCGCGACCCTGGTAACTGAACCCAACAGCCATTTCACCCTGATTTACGGCAACCGCAGCAGCCAGAGCATGATGTTCCGCCATGCGCTTGCCGACCTGAAAGACAAATACCCGCAGCGGCTGCAGCTGGTGTCTATCTTCAGCCAGGAGACGCTGGACAGCGATCTTCTCCACGGCCGCATCGACGGCGAAAAGCTGCAGGCGCTGGCGAAGAAGCTGATTAACTTCCGTCAGTATGATGAAGCCTTTATCTGCGGCCCGTCGGCGATGATGGACGAAGCTGAAGCGGCGCTGAAAGCGCTGGGTATGGCGGAAAAATCCATCCACCTAGAGCGTTTTAATACGCCGGGTACTGCCGTAAAACGCGCTATCAGCGTGCAGGCCGAGGGGCAAAAAGTCACCGTGCGTCAGGACGGTCGTGACCGCGAAATTACCCTGACGGCGGACGATGAAAGCATTCTTGATGCTGCGCTGCGCCAGGGGGCCGATCTGCCGTATGCCTGTAAAGGCGGCGTGTGCGCAACCTGTAAATGCAAGGTGGTGCGCGGCAAGGTGGATATGGCCACCAACTACAGCCTGGAGCCGGACGAACTGGCCGCGGGCTACGTGCTGAGCTGTCAGGCGCTGCCGCTCACCGCCGACGTAGTGGTCGATTTCGACGCTAAGGGGATGGCATGAGCGAACTGATTGTCACCCGTCATGGCCGGGTGTTGCAGCTGACGCTGAATCGACCTGCGGCGCGCAACGCGCTCAACAACGCGCTGCTGTCACGGCTGGCGACCGAACTGGACGCCGCGGCGGTGGATAGCGACATCTCCGCGTGCGTGGTCTACGGCAATGAGCGCTGCTTCGCTGCCGGGGCCGATCTCAATGAAATGGCTGAAAAAGATCTGCCGGCAACCCTGAACGACATTCGCCCGCAGCTGTGGGCGCGAATCAACGCATTTAACAAACCGCTGATCGCCGCCGTTAACGGCTTTGCGCTGGGGGCGGGGTGCGAGCTCGCGCTGCTCTGTGATGTGACGATCGCCGGGGATAATGCCCGCTTTGGCCTGCCTGAAATCACGCTGGGGATAATGCCGGGTGCAGGGGGCACGCAGCGGTTAATCCGCGCGGTTGGCAAATCGCTGGCCAGCAAAATGGTATTGACCGGAGAAAGCATTTCAGCCCAGGAGGCGCAAAACGCCGGTCTGGTGAGCGATGTTTTCCCGGCGTCGCTGACGCTGGAATACGCTCTTAAGCAGGCCGCACTCATGGCGCGTCACTCGCCGTTGGCTTTGCAGGCTGCCAAACAGGCGCTGCGCCAGTCGCAGGAAGTTCCGCTCCAGGCCGGGCTGGCCCAGGAGCGTCAGCTCTTTACGCTGCTCTCTGCGACAGACGATCGCCGTGAAGGCATCGACGCTTTCTTACAAAAACGCACCCCCGACTTTAAAGGACGCTAATCGTGGAATTTATTCTCAGTCATGTAGAACAAGGCGTGATGACCCTTACGCTGAACCGTCCGGAGCGTTTGAACAGTTTTAACGACGTCATGCACCAGCAGCTCTCCGAGTGCCTGAAGCAGGCCGAACGCGATGACACGATCCGTTGCCTGCTGATTACCGGTGCAGGCCGTGGTTTTTGCGCGGGGCAGGATCTTAACGACCGCAACGTGGACCCAAACGGCCCGTCCCCGGATCTGGGGATGTCCGTTGAAAACTTTTATAACCCGCTGGTTCGCCGCCTGGCAAAACTGCCAAAACCGGTGATCTGTGCGGTGAACGGCGTAGCGGCAGGGGCCGGTGCGACGCTGGCGCTTGGGTGCGACATGGTGATTGCTGCCCGTTCAGCCAACTTTGTGATGGCCTTCAGCAAGCTGGGGCTGGTGCCTGACTGCGGCGGCACATGGTTGCTGCCACGCGTTGCCGGGCGCGCCCGCGCCATGGGTATGGCGCTGCTCGGCGACAAACTGAGTGCCGAACAGGCGCACGCCTGGGGGATGATCTGGCAGGTGGTGGATGATGAACAACTCTCCGCGACGGCGCAGCAGATGGCGCTACATTTTGCCTCTCAGCCGACGTTTGGTCTCGGTTTGATTAAGCAGGCGATCAATGCTGCCGAAACCAACACCCTGGACGCACAGCTCGATCTCGAGCGTGACTATCAACGTCTGGCCGGACGCAGCGACGACTACCGCGAAGGCGTGAGCGCTTTCCTGGCTAAACGAACGCCACATTTTACGGGGAAATAAGATGCTGAACATTCGTACTGTCGCCGTGATCGGCAGCGGAACAATGGGCGCGGGGATTGCCGAGGTGGCGGCAAGCCACGGACACCAGGTGCTGGTTTACGACATCGCGGCGGATGCCATTTCACGCGCCATCGACGGCATTCGTCAGCGCCTGGCATCAAGAGTCACGCGCGGCAAGCTGTCTGCAGATGCGAGCGGGCAAATTCTCGCCCGGCTTATCCCCGTGACCGATATCCAGGCGCTGGCGGCGGCGGATCTGGTCATAGAAGCGGCGTCTGAACGTCTGGAGGTGAAAAAGGCGTTGTTTGCGAAACTGGCCGAGATTTGCCCGCCGCAAACGCTGCTGACCAGCAATACCTCGTCTATATCAGTGACAGCCATCGCGGCGGATATTCACCATCCGGAGCGCGTCGCAGGGCTGCATTTCTTTAACCCGGCACCGGTCATGAGGCTGGTCGAAGTGGTCAGCGGGCTGGCGACTTCGCCAGAAGTGGCAGATGCATTATGTGAACTGGCATTGAACTGGGGAAAACAGCCGGTGCGCTGTCAGTCTACGCCGGGGTTTATCGTCAACCGCGTGGCGCGTCCGTTCTATTCTGAAGCCTGGCGCGCGCTGGAAGAGCACGTAGCCACGCCGGAAGTGATTGACGCCGCGCTGCGCGAAGGCGGCGGCTTCCCAATGGGGCCGCTGGAACTGACCGACATGATTGGCCAGGACGTCAATTTCGCCGTGACCTGTTCCGTTTTTAACGCTTTCTGGCAGGAGCGTCGCTTCCTGCCGTCGCTGGTTCAGCAGGAGCTGGTACTGGCGGGGCGCTTCGGCAAAAAGAGCGGGAAGGGCGTGTATGACTGGCAGGGTGACAGGCCGCAGGTTCAGTGGTTTGACGCCGTCAGCGACAGCTTTAGCCCAATGCGGGTGCAGAAAAGAAGTGACGGTGTCACCGAAATTGATGATGTACTGCTGATTGAAACCCAGGGCGAAACGGCCCAGTCACTGGCCGTGAAGCATAGCTGCTCGGTCGTGGTGGTTGACCGTATTGAGCGCGATGTTGCCGTGATCGCCGCCGCAGCGAGTAACCCGCACTCCGCGACGCAGAAGGTGGTTTTCTGGCTGCAGCAGCAGGGTAAACGCGTGGTTGAGATTGCGGATTACCCTGGCCTGCTGGTCTGGCGTACGGTGGCGATGATCGCCAACGAGGCGCTGGATGCGCTGCAAAAAGGGGTCGCCAGCGAAAAAGATATCGATACCGCGATGCGCCTCGGCGTGAATTACCCTTCTGGTCCTATCGCCTGGGGCGAGCGTCTGGGCTGGCAGCGTCTGTTAACGCTGTTGGAAAACCTGCAACGCCACTACGGCGAAGAACGCTATCGCCCTTGTTCACTGCTGCGCCAGCGTGCGCTTCTGGAGAGTAGCTATGAGTCATAACGCCTGGCATAACGCCCGCACCATGTATGAACACGATGCCTGCGCGCAGGCTCTGGGGATCGACATTATTGAGATGGACGATGGGTATGCTGTGGTGACCATGACCATCACGCCACAGATGCTCAACGGGCATAAAACCTGCCACGGCGGTCAGTTGTTCTCGCTGGCGGACACCGCTTTTGCCTACGCCTGTAACAGCCAGGGGCTGGCGGCGGTGGCGTCGGGCTGCTCTATCGATTTTCTGCGTCCGGGCTTTGCCGGAGATAAGCTGACTGCCACCGCGCGGGTTAAGCATCAGGGCAAACTGACCGGCGTGTACGACATTGAAATTCAAAACCAACAACAGAAAACCGTCGCTCTCTTTCGCGGGAAATCTCACCGCATTGGCGGCAGTGTGACAGGAGAAGCCTGATGCGTGACGCATTTATTTGTGATGGTGTTCGTACCCCGGTCGGTCGTTACGGCGGGGTGTTATCAGGCGTGCGCGCTGACGATCTGGGCGCCGTGCCGCTGCGCGCGCTGCTGGCTCGTTATCCGCAGCTGGATGCAGAGCGCATTGACGATGTGATCTTTGGCTGTGCGAATCAGGCGGGGGAAGATAACCGCAACGTGGCGCGTATGTCGGCGCTGCTGGCAGGTCTGCCACAAACGGTGTCGGGCACCACCATTAACCGCCTGTGCGGTTCCGGGCTGGACGCCATTGGGTTTGCCGCTCGCGCAATCAAAGCGTGTGACGGGGATCTGCTGATTGCCGGTGGCGTCGAGTCCATGTCGCGCGCGCCGTTTGTGATGGGTAAAGCGACCGCGGCATTCCAACGTCAGGCCGAGATTTTTGATACCACCATTGGCTGGCGATTTGTGAATCCGCTCATGCATCAGCAATTTGGTACTGACAGCATGCCGGAAACGGCAGAGAATGTAGCAGAGTTGTTAAATATTAGCCGTGCCGATCAGGATGCCTTCGCGCTGCGTAGCCAGCAGCGGACCGCCCTGGCACAGCAGAACGGCATTCTGGCGCAGGAAATTGTGCCGGTATCGGTGCCGGGGAAAAAAGGGGCGGTGACGGCGTTCAGCGTGGATGAACACCCGCGTGCAGAAACCACCCTGGAACAGCTTGCCGGGCTGAAAACACCGTTTCGCAAGAACGGCGTGGTTACGGCGGGCAACGCGTCGGGCGTGAACGACGGAGCTGCTGCGCTGATTATCGCCAGCGAGCAGATGGCGCTGGCACAAGGGTTAACCCCGCGCACGCGTATCGTGGCGATGGCAACGGCAGGCGTTGAACCTCGCCTGATGGGATTAGGCCCGGTACCGGCGACTCGCAAAGTGCTGGAGCGTGCCGGTCTGAGTATTAACGATATGGACGTCATTGAGCTTAACGAAGCCTTCGCGTCGCAAGCGCTGGGCGTGTTGCGCCAGCTGGGCTTGCCGGACGATGCCGCTCACGTCAACCCGAACGGCGGGGCGATTGCCTTAGGCCACCCGCTGGGGATGAGCGGAGCCAGACTGGCACTTGCCGCGAGTAACGAATTGCACCGACGCAACGGGCGCTATGCGCTTTGTACGATGTGCATCGGTGTGGGTCAGGGCATTGCCATGATCCTTGAGCGTGTTTGAGCGAATAACAATGTGAGTACCCTACAATGACAACGACAAATACAACAAAGCTTGATCCGATCGAAACCGCATCCATTGATGAATTACAGGCGCTGCAGACCGAACGCCTGAAATGGACGCTGCACCACGCGTATAACAACGTCCCGATGTACAAACGTAAGTTTGACGCGGCGGGCGTTCACCCTGACGATTTCAAAGAGCTGGCCGATATCCGTAAATTCCCGTGCACCACTAAGCAGGATTTACGCGATAACTACCCGTTCGACACCTTCGCCGTACCGATGGAGCAGGTGGTGCGTATTCACGCCTCATCCGGTACAACCGGCAAACCGACGGTCGTGGGCTATACCCAAAACGACATCGACAACTGGGCGAATATTGTTGCTCGCTCCCTGCGCGCCGCAGGCGGCAGCGCGAAGGACAAAATCCACGTGGCCTACGGCTACGGCCTGTTTACCGGTGGTTTGGGCGCGCACTATGGTGCCGAACGCTTAGGGGCGACGGTTATCCCAATGTCCGGCGGCCAGACGGAGAAACAGGCGCAGCTGATCCGTGACTTCCAGCCGGATATGATCATGGTGACGCCATCCTATTGTCTTAACCTGATTGAAGAACTTGAGCGTCAGATGGGCGGAGATGCCAGCAAATGCTCCCTGCGCGTCGGCGTGTTCGGTGCCGAACCCTGGACGCAGGCTATGCGCCGTGAAATTGAAAAGCGTCTGGGCATTACCGCGCTCGATATCTATGGTCTGTCGGAAGTGATGGGCCCTGGCGTGGCGATGGAATGTCTTGAAACCGCAGACGGCCCGACCATCTGGGAAGACCATTTCTACCCGGAAATCGTCAACCCGAACGATGGCACGGTGCTGGCAGACGGCGAGCAGGGCGAATTGCTATTCACCACGCTGACAAAAGAGGCGCTGCCGGTGATCCGCTACCGTACCCGTGACCTGACGCGACTGCTGCCGGGTACCGCGCGCACGATGCGCCGTATGGATCGCATCAGCGGTCGCAGCGACGATATGCTGATCATCCGTGGCGTAAACGTCTTCCCGTCGCAGCTTGAGGAGGAGATCGTGAAATTTGAACATCTCTCCCCGCACTACCAGCTGGAAGTGAACCGTCGCGGGCATCTTGATTCACTTTCAATAAAAGTGGAGCTGAAAGAGAGTAGCCTGACGCTGACTCACGAGCAGCGCTGCCAGGTATGCCACCAGCTGCGTCATCGCATCAAATCGATGGTCGGGATCTCAACCGACGTGATGATTGTTAACTGCGGCAGCATCCCGCGCTCCGAAGGCAAAGCCTGCCGCGTGTTCGACCTGCGTAAAGTGGCGGCCAACGGTTAATGCCTTGCCCCATACCCCTCCGAAATACCCCCTCTCCCTTAGGGAGAGGGCTGGGGTGAGGGTTTGCCAATTCATATGCTATGATTCATCCAGGACGAAAAATACAACAGAATGAATCACATGAATAAACTCGACGCCTTCATCCAGCACGCAGTCAGCTCCGTTCCCATTAGCGGTACATCACTTATCTCATCCCTTTACGGCGACGCGCTCTCCCATCGCGGTGGGGAAATCTGGCTCGGCAGCCTGGCGGCACTGCTGGAGGGCATGGGGTTTGGCGAACGCTTCGTGCGTACCGCGTTATTCCGCCTGAACAAAGAGGGCTGGCTGGATGTTTCCCGAATCGGGCGGCGTAGCTTTTACCGCCTCAGCGACAAAGGTCTGCGCCTAACCCGCCGTGCGGAGAATAAAATCTACCGTGCTGAACTGCCGGCATGGGACGGCAAATGGCTGTTGTTGCTGTCAGAAGGGCTGGATAAAGCCACCCTTGCGGATGTGAAAAAGCAGCTTATCTGGCAGGGCTTTGGCACTTTAGCGCCCAGCCTGATGGCCTCGCCATCACAACATCTGGCTGATGTACAGTCGCTGCTGCATGACGCAGGCGTGGCGGAAAACGTGATCTTCTTTGAGGCGCATTCGCCGCTGGCACTTTCCCGCGCCGCGCTGCGATCCCGCGTGGAGGAGTGCTGGCAGCTCACAGAGCAAAACGCCATGTACGAAACCTTTATCGACTCCTTCCGTCCGCTGCTGCCGCTGCTCAAAGACGCCGGACCGGACGATCTGACGCCGGAACGCTGCTTCCAGATCCAGCTGTTGCTGATTCATTTTTATCGTCGCGTGGTGCTTAAAGACCCCCTGCTGCCGGAGGAGTTGCTGCCGGCACACTGGGCCGGGCAAAACGCGCGGCAGCTTTGCATCAATATTTATCAGCGCGTGGCGCCGGGGGCGCTGGCGTTTGTCAGCGAGAAAGGCGAAACCTCCGTGGGGGAACTGCCCGTGCCCGGTACGCTCTATCACCAGCGCTTTGGTGGTCTGAATATCGCATAAGGAGAAGGTATGCCTGTTTATCAAATTGACGGCCTAACGCCGGTGGTGCCTGAAGAGAGCTATGTTCACCCGACGGCGGTGCTCATTGGGGATGTGATTTTGGGTAAAGGGGTTTACGTTGGCCCCAATGCCAGCCTGCGCGGCGATTTTGGCCGTATCGTGGTCAAGGACGGTGCGAATATCCAGGACAATTGCGTCATGCACGGTTTTCCCGAGCAGGACACCGTTGTGGAAGAGGACGGGCATATTGGGCATAGCGCTATACTGCACGGCTGCGTGATCCGCCGCAATGCGCTGGTCGGGATGAACGCCGTGGTCATGGACGGCGCAACGATCGGCGAAAACAGCATTGTGGGCGCGGCGGCGTTTGTGAAGGCAAAAGCGGAGATGCCCGCCAATCATTTGATTATTGGCAGCCCGGCAAAAGCGATTCGCGAATTGAGCGAGCAGGAGATCCAGTGGAAGAGGCAGGGCACGCGGGAATATCAGGTGCTGGTTGAACGCTGCAAGCGAACAATGCACCAGGTGGAACCGCTGCGCGAAGCTGAAGACGGGCGCAAGCGGCTGGCGTTTGATGAGAATTTAAGACCGAAATCTGCGGGCTAAAGCGACATCCCCCTGAGTCAAGTAGGGGGGATGCCCGTTATCTGCCTGCCAGTTCCTTCCTGATAATCTCCGCTCCCGCACTTAACGCATTCAGCTTGCCATTAGCCACCTGGCGAGAGAGCGGGGCCATACCGCAGTTGGTTGAAGGATAAAGTTTATCGGCATCAACAAACTGTAGCGCCTTACGCAGGGTATCGGCGACCTCTTCAGGCGTTTCAATGGCGTTGGTTGCCACGTCAATTGCACCCACCATCACTTTTTTACCCCGGATAAGCTCCAGCAGATCCATTGGCACGCGGGAGTTGTGGCACTCCAGCGAAATGATATCGATTTTTGACGTTTGCAGCTTAGGGAAGGCTTCCTCGTACTGGCGCCACTCTGAGCCGAGCGTCTTTTTCCAGTCGGTATTGGCTTTAATGCCGTAGCCATAGCAGATATGTACCGCGGTTTCGCATTTCAGCCCTTCAATGGCTCTCTCTAACGCCGCGATACCCCAGTCATTAACCTCGTCAAAGAACACGTTAAAGGCGGGTTCATCAAACTGGATGATGTCCACGCCAGCGGCTTCTAACTCTTTGGCTTCCTGGTTAAGGATTTTCGCGAATTCCCACGCCAGCTTTTCGCGGCTTTTATAGTGGGCATCATACAGGGTATCGATCATCGTCATTGGCCCCGGCAGCGCCCACTTGATCGGCTGCTGGGTTAGCTGGCGCAGGTATTTCGCATCGTCAACGAAAACGGGTTTCTGGCGGGCAACGGCATCCACCACCGTTGGAACGCTGGCGTCATAGCGGTTACGAATTCTGACGGTCTGGCGGTTTTCAAAATCTACACCGCTGAGGTGCTCGATAAACGTCGTGACAAAATGTTGGCGCGTTTGCTCGCCATCACTCACGATATCGATCCCCGCGCGCAGCTGGTCGTCCAAAGAGAGGCGTAGCGCATCCTGCTTGCCGGCGAGCAGTTCCTGATCCTGTAATTTCCAGGGTGACCAAAGCGTTTCAGGTTGTGCAAGCCAGGTTGGCTTAGGCAAACTGCCAGCGGTTGATGTCGGGAGCAATGTTTTCATAATAGAAGACCTTTATTATTGTTTACTTAAAGCGTGTAGTGAGAAGACCACTGCTCAAGAATATGTTTATAGGGTTTAATAAATTGCTCTTCCGTGAACTTACCCTGCTGAATGGCTAACTGGCTACGCTCTTCCCGATCGTAAACAATTTTTGTTAATGAGTGATCCTGCTGATTCAAATCCGGTTGGTAGCATTGTCCTGCCGCCGAATTCGCATTATAAATTTCCGGACGATAAATCTTCTGGAACGTTTCCATCGTGCTGATGGTCGCGATCAGCTCAAGGTTCGTGTAATCACGCAATAAATCACCGGTAAAATAAAACGCAAACGGTGCGCTGCTGTTTTCCGGCATGAAATAGCGAACCTTCAGCCCCATTTTACCGAAGTATTGTTCTGTCAGTGACGACCCATCCGGCTGGTATTCAATGCCCAGCACCGGATGGCAGTTCCCGGTGCGGTGGTAAGTGTCTTTACTGGAGACGCTCAGGCAGATGACGGGGGGCTTTTTAAAGTTCGCCTTGTATTCACTGGAGTGAATGAAGTGTTTGAAGATATTGCCATGCAATTCGCCAAACTTCTCCGGAAGCGTGAATGTGGACCGATCTTTATTGTGTTCTAACAGCAGAACGCTGAAATCATAATCACGGACATAAGACGAGAAGTTATTGCCTACAATACCGTCGATGCGATCACCGGTTTTTTTATCAACAATGGTGGTCTGCAAAATTTCAATCGCCGGGAAGGTATATTTATTCCCTTCACTGCCGATATTCATATCAACGGAAATAATGTCCAGCTCCACCGCGTAGCGATCGGCTTTTGGGTTATCCCAGCGGGCCAACGCATTAAAACGGTTGTTGATCATCACCAGCGTATTGCGCAGATTATCCTGACGTTTTTCACCGCGGGCAAGGTTCGCAAAGTTGGTAGTCGTGCGCGTATTTTCTGAAGGGTTATAGTTCTCATCGAAGCAACTGCGCTTAAGGCTAAAGGTAAAAGCGTGACTCATCGTGATTCTGTATCCTGGTTCATGTTGCTAAGACGTTAACAATGTCTCTTTTATGCCCGAGTCGCAGGATGAGGGGAAGTGACTTAATTTCAATGCAACATGAGCTATCTTCATGAACGGCCTAATTCCAGGTATAATCCCCGAAACTCTCCAACCGGTTTAGAAACGATCATGACAAAACTCACCTTACAAGAGCAGATGCTGAAAGCAGGCTTAGTGAGCAGTAAAAAGATGGCTAAAGTCCAGCGCACGGCGAAGAAATCACGCGTGCAGGCTCGTGAGGCCAGAGAGGCGGTAGAAGAAAATAAAAAAGCGCAGGTTGAACGCGACAAGCAGCTGAGCGAGCAGCAAAAGCAGGCCGTGCTGGCGAAAGAGTTCAAAGCGCAGGTGAAGCAACTGATTGAAATGAACCGCATCACCGTATCGAAAGGCACCATTACCTTTAACTTCACCGACGGCAATCTGATCAAAAAGATGGACGTCGATAAGCAAACGCAGGCCCAGCTTATCAACGGTCGTCTGGCGATTGCGCGTCTGGTGCTTAACGCCAACGGTGATTGTGAATACGCGATTATCCCGGCGGTGGTTGCGGATAAAATTGCCCAGCGCGATGCCGACAGTATCGTCTTAAACAGCGCCCTGACTCAGGAAGAGCAGGATGAAGACGATCCGTACGCAGATTTCAAAATCCCGGATGATTTGATGTGGTAAACCGTGTTCAGAAGGGGGCGGCGTGGCGCGCGTTGATAGCCTCTCCGCTTACCGGATGAACAAAATTCAATTCGCTGGCGTGCAGCATCAAACGCGGCGTTTGTTCAGCACCCGACATCTCAAGACCGCCATAGAGGTCGCAGCCTAAAATAGGGTGACCCAGCTGCTGGCAGTGAATGCGCAGCTGATGGGTTCGCCCGGTTTCCGGCGTAAGTTCTACCCGCGTCAACGGCAAACCCGTATCCCGATAAAATCGTTCCATCACCCGATAGCGAGAGCGAGCCGGTTTACCATTGATGGCGCAAATCGACATCAGCGGAAACAGCGCCGGATCTTTCGCAATCGGCGCCTCTATTATTCCTTCATCTTTCTCCACGTGCCCGCAAAGCAGGGCGCTGTAAACCTTCTTCACGGTGCGTCGGCTGAACTGGCCGCAGAGTGCCGCGTTGATCGCTTTATTTCGTGCAATCACCATCAGCCCGGACGTCCCGAAATCAAGACGATGCACCAGCGCGCAGCCGGGAAAGGTTTGTACCAGCCGGTAATGAACGGAATCGAGATTTTGCGGATTTTTGCCCGACAGGCTTAGCAGCCCGCTGGGTTTGTTGATCAACACAAGGGAATCGTCCTGCCAGAAGATCTCAATTTTATCGTGGCACGGTGGGGCAATAAAGGAATCGACAATGACAGACATCAGACCGCCCGGCTGGAGAGTGGGAGCGGATAATAGCGGAATACGGGGGAAAGAAAAACCCTCCCACCGGGCGGTGAGAGGGGGAAATCTTAGGCTGCGACGAAGCCGTCGATGGCTGCTTTCGCGTCAGACTGCGCCTTGGTCGCGACTTCTGGACCGTAAGCGATACCTTCAGCGAACACGAAGTTCACGTCGGTGATGCCGATGAAGCCCAGGAAAACGGTCAGGTAAGGTGTCACCAGGTCCGTTGCGGTGTCTTTGTGAATGCCGCCGCGGCTGGTCAGCACTACCGCACGTTTGCCTTTCACCAGACCTTCAGGACCGTTCTCGGTGTAACGGAAGGTTACGCCAGCACGCGCCACCAGGTCGAAATAGTTTTTCAACTGGGTAGAGATGTTGAAGTTGTACATTGGGGCGTTGATCACGATAACGTCGTGCGCCTGCAGTTCAGCAATCAGCTCATCAGACAGCGCCAGCGCTTCCTGCTGACGTGGGGTCAGTGGAGCATCGCTTGGACGCAGCGCGCCAACCAGTTCGCCATCCAGTACAGGAATAGGCTGGGCAGCCAGGTCACGCACGGTGATTTCGTCAGCAGGATGCTGTTCACGCCACTGCTCAACGAAATAGTCGGACAGCTGACCAGACTGAGAGTACCCTGCCAGAATACTGGATTTCAATACTAATACTTTGCTCATGGGTGATTCCTGTTTTTGCATTTGATTGAAGGGGGTTGCCCCGTTGCTTGTTGACACTTTATTCACAATCCTGTTGCAGGGATAGCGCAATATATCGAAGCCTATGTTCGAATTTTTTGAATAAGGCGCTGAAAGCGTCTATGTGGTACTCTATATCAATCATTAAAAAGAGATTTTATCCGGCAGTGCACTGCCCGTTAACGCTATGACAGAACAACAAAAATTAACCTTCCCGATGCTCCTGCAACAGCTTGATTCCTTGATGCTGCGCGATAAACAGCGGTTTGCCCGCCGTCTGCACGGGGTTAAGAAGGTTAAAAATCCTGATGCACAACAGGCCATTTACCAGGAGATGGCGAAAGAGATTGACCAGGCGGCAGGGAAAGTTGTGCTGCGCGAAGCCGCACGCCCGGCGATAACCTACCCGGAAAATCTGCCTGTTAGCCAGAAAAAACAGGACATTCTCGACGCCGTGCGCGAGAACCAGGTGGTGATTGTGGCAGGGGAAACCGGTTCGGGAAAAACCACCCAACTGCCTAAGATCTGTATGGAGCTGGGACGCGGGGTGAAAGGTCTAATTGGTCACACCCAGCCGCGTCGTCTGGCGGCCCGTACCGTTGCCAACCGTATTGCCGAAGAGCTGCAAACGGAGCCGGGTGGCTGCATCGGCTATAAGGTCCGGTTTAGCGATCGCGTCAGCGATAACACCATGGTCAAGCTGATGACCGACGGTATTCTGCTGGCGGAAATCCAGCAGGATCGCCTGCTGATGCAGTACGACACCATCATCATCGATGAAGCGCACGAGCGCAGCCTGAACATCGACTTCCTGCTGGGCTATCTGAAGGAGCTGCTGCCGCGCCGCCCGGATCTGAAAATCATCATTACGTCCGCGACCATTGACCCGGAACGCTTCTCGAAGCATTTCAGCAATGCGCCGATCATTGAAGTCTCTGGTCGTACCTATCCGGTGGACGTGCGTTATCGCCCGATCGTGGAAGACGCCGATGATACCGAACGCGATCAGCTGCAGGCTATTTTTGATGCCGTTGACGAGCTGGGCAATGAAAGCGCGGGCGATATTCTGATCTTCATGAGCGGCGAACGCGAAATTCGTGATACGGCCGATGCGCTCAGCAAGCGCGATTTGCGCCACACGGAGATTTTGCCGCTTTACGCGCGCCTGTCGAACAGCGAGCAAAACCGCGTGTTCCAGCCGCACAGCGGGCGCCGTATTGTTCTCGCCACCAACGTGGCGGAAACCTCGCTGACCGTGCCGGGCATTAAATACGTGATTGACCCCGGCACGGCGCGTATCAGCCGTTACAGCTATCGCACCAAAGTGCAGCGCCTGCCGATTGAGCCGGTGTCGCAAGCCTCTGCTAACCAGCGTAAAGGCCGCTGCGGTCGTGTGTCTGAAGGGATCTGTATCCGTCTCTATTCCGAAGACGATTTCCTGTCGCGCCCGGAATTTACCGACCCGGAGATCCTGCGTACAAACCTGGCGTCCGTTATTCTGCAAATGACCGCGCTGGGGCTGGGTGATATCGCCGCGTTCCCGTTTGTCGAAGCGCCCGATAAGCGCAACATCCAGGACGGCGTGCGTCTGCTCGAAGAGTTGGGTGCCATCACCACTGACGAAGAAGCGTCCGCCTACAAGCTGACGCCGCAAGGGCGCCAGCTTAGCCAGCTGCCGGTCGACCCGCGTCTGGCGCGCATGGTGCTGGAAGCGCAGAAGCACGGCTGCGTGCGTGAGGCCATGATCATCACCTCAGCGCTATCAATTCAGGACCCGCGCGAACGTCCGATGGATAAACAGCAGGCGTCGGATGAAAAACACCGCCGCTTCCACGACAAAGAGTCCGATTTTCTCGCGTTTGTGAACCTGTGGAATTACCTCGGCGAACAGCAAAAAACGTTGTCCTCGAATCAGTTTCGCCGCCAGTGCCGCGTCGATTTCCTCAACTATCTGCGCGTGCGCGAGTGGCAAGACATTTACACCCAGCTGCGCCAGGTGGTTAAAGAGCTAGGGATTCCGGTCAACAGCGAACCGGCTGAGTACCGCGAAATCCATATTGCACTGCTTACCGGCCTGCTTTCGCATATCGGGATGAAAGATGCCGAGAAACAGGAATATACCGGTGCGCGTAACGCCCGTTTCTCTATCTTCCCGGGATCCGGTCTATTCAAAAAGCCGCCGAAGTGGACGATGGTCGCGGAGCTTGTTGAAACCAGCCGCCTGTGGGGGCGCATTGCTGCGCGTATCGACCCTGAATGGGTTGAGCCCGTTGCGCAGCATCTGCTGAAACGATCGTACAGCGAACCGCACTGGGAGCGGGCGCAGGGCGCGGTCATGGCCACCGAAAAAGTGACCGTCTACGGCCTGCCGGTCGTTGCGGCGCGTAAGGTTAACTACAGCCAGATTGATCCCGCGCTGTGCCGCGAGCTGTTTATCCGCCATGCGCTGGTGGAAGGGGACTGGCAGACGCGTCACGCGTTCTTCCGCGAAAATCTTAAGCTGCGTGCCGAAGTTGAAGAGCTCGAACATAAAACCCGTCGCCGCGACATTCTGGTGGATGACGAAGCGCTGTTCGAGTTTTACGACCAGCGCATCAGCCACGACGTCATCTCTGGCCGCCACTTCGATAGCTGGTGGAAAAAAGCCAGTAAAGAGACGCCAGACCTGCTCAATTTTGAAAAGAGCATGCTGATTAAAGAGGGGGCGGAATCGGTCAGTAAGCTCGATTACCCGAACTTCTGGCATCAGGGCAACCTCAAGCTCCGCTTGACCTACCAGTTTGAACCCGGCACGGATGCGGACGGCGTCACCGTCCATATTCCTCTGCCGTTGTTGAACCAGGTCGACGAGAGCGGCTTTGAGTGGCAAATCCCGGGGTTGCGTCGGGAGCTGGTGATTGCACTGATCAAATCCTTGCCGAAACCCGTGCGCCGCAACTTTGTGCCTGCGCCAAACTATGCCGAAGCCTTCCTGGGCCGCGTGACGCCGCTGGAGCTGCCGCTGCTGGATTCACTGGAGCGCGAACTGCGCCGCATGACCGGCGTGACGGTAGACCGGGATGACTGGCACTGGGATCAGGTACCCGATCACCTGAAAATCAGCTTCCGCGTGGTGGACGACAAAAACAAAAAGCTGCAGGAAGGACGCTCGCTGACGGAGCTGAAGGAGGCTCTGAAAGGCAAAGTTCAGGAGACGCTCTCCGCCGTGGCAGACGACGGTATTGAGCAAAGCGGGTTGCACATCTGGAGCTTTGGCCAGCTTCCGGAAAGCTATGAGCAAAAACGCGGCAGCTACAAGGTGAAAGCCTGGCCTGCGCTGGTGGACGAACGCGACAGCGTCGCCATCAAGCTGTTTGATAACCCGCTGGAACAACAGCAGATGATGTGGCGCGGGCTGCGTCGCCTGCTGTTGCTGAACATCCCGTCGCCGATCAAGTATCTGCACGAGAAGCTGCCGAACAAAGCCAAGCTGGGGCTGTACTTCAACCCGTACGGGAAAGTGCTGGATCTGATCGACGATTGCATCGCCTGCGGTGTGGATAAGCTGATTAACGAGGCCGGCGGCCCGGTATGGACAGAAGAGGCGTTTGCAAAACTGCACGATAAGGTGCGCGCCGAACTGAACGACACCGTGGTGGATATTGCCAAACAGGTCGAGCAAATCCTGACCGCCGTCTTCAACATCAATAAACGCCTGAAAGGGCGCGTGGATATGACCATGGCGCTGGGGCTGTCGGATGTCAAAGCGCAGATGAACGGGCTGGTTTACCGTGGTTTCGTCACCGGCAACGGCTTTAAGCGCCTGGGCGACACGCTGCGTTATCTGCAGGCAATTGAAAAACGGCTGGAGAAAATGGCCACCGATCCGCATCGCGATCGTGCCCAAATGCTGAAAGTCGAAAGCGTGCAGCAGGCGTGGCAGCAGTGGTTAAACAAACTGCCTCCGGCGCGCCGTGATGATGAAGACGTTCAGGCGATTCGCTGGATGATTGAAGAGCTGCGCGTCAGCTTCTTCGCGCAGCAGTTAGGTACGCCATATCCCATTTCGGATAAACGTATTTTGCAGGCCATGGAGCAAATTACCGCGTAAAAAAAGCCCGGAGGCACAGCGCCTCCGGGCTTTTTATGATTAATCCCTTCGTTTTACTGATACCACCCGCCACCGAGCGCTTTGTACAAATCGATTTGCGCCAGCAGCAGGTTATTTTTGACCTGTACCACGCTGGTTTGTGCCGAAAACAGCGTTCGCTGGGCGTCGAGCACATCCAGGTATGAGGAGTAGCCGTTGTTGTATCGGTTCTGCGCAACCCGCAGCGTCTCTTGTGAAACCGCCTGCTGCGCCAGCAGTTCGGTGAGTTGTTCCTGATAACGCGCAATCGCATCGAGACTATCATTGACTTCAGCAAAGGCGTTACGCACGATCTTTTCGTAGCTATAAAGCGCCTGGTTTCGCTGCGATTGCGAAATATCTACCTGCGCGTTCAATGCCTGTCGGTTCAATAAGGGCGCCAGAATGCTGCCGCCTACGCTCCACAGCTGCAGCGGGTTATCCAGCAGGCCCGGCAGAGTACGATCCTGTATCGATCCGGTTGCGGTGAGGTTGATCGACGGAAGCAGGCTGGCGCGCGACGCCGCCAGCGTCTCATCAGCGGCAATCAGCTGCCGCTCTGCCTGTACGATATCCGGGCGGCGGTTAAGCAGCGTGGAAGGCAGCTGCGAGGGCAGCTTCAGCGGCGTCAGCGCGTCGAATCGTTCACTGCGCGCAACGTCACCCGGATTATCGCCCAACAGCAGGTTCAGCGCGTTTTCTTGCTGCGCAATCTGATGCCGCAGCTGCGGAACCTGCGCCCGCGTGGAACGGAGTTCGGAGTCGGATTGCATCAGCTCCAGACGTGAACTGTAGCCGGTTTCAAACTGTCGTTTAGCGAGGTTAAAGGCCTCTTCGCGGGATTTCAGCGTGGATTCGGTTACGCGTAGCTGTTCATCCAGCGACAGTAGGGTGATATACCCCGACGCCACGGATGACGCAACGGTTAAATCGGCGGCAGCGGCGGCGGCTTTTTGCGCGTCCAGCGAGGCGTCAGCGGCCCGGGCGGTACTGCGGTTCACGCCCCAGAGATCAACATCGTAGCTGGCGGTCAGGCTGCCTTTGTACAAGGTACTGTAGACGGGCAGCCCGGTGGCGGCGGATTGTGAACGCGCCCGTGCGCCCGTGGAACCCGCATCTAAAGAAGGAAACAGGCTGCCGTCGGCGGCGTAAACCCGCGCCTGATATTCATTAATACGTTCGCGGGCTATCAGCACGTCGCTGTTATTTTTAAGCGCCTGGTCCACGTAGCGGTTCAGGTTGTTGTCGTGAAAATTACGCCACCAGTCTTGTTCTGCCGGGCTGGCGGGGCCTACACCGGTGCGCCATTGGGTCGGAATGGTCAACGAAGGTTGCGCCGGCTTCACGTCGACCGACTGGCATCCCGCCAGCGTTAGCGTCATCACCAGACCTGCAAGCGGGCGGAGGTTCATTGTTTCGTCTCCCGCGTATCAATGGTTACCTGAACCGACATGCCAGGGCGCAGCAGCGCGGATCCCTCTGGCTTGCCGAGTACCTCAATGCGCACCGGAATACGCTGGGCAATTTTGACAAAGTTACCCGTGGCGTTATCCGGCGAAATGGCGCTAAATTCGACGCCGGTCGCCGGAGAGATGCTCTCTACGCGCCCCTGAAACGCTTTATCGTTTAAGGCATCGACGGTGAATTTCACCGGCTGACCGACGCGTAAATTTGCCAGCTGCGTCTCTTTCACATTGGCTATCACCCAGTGCTGCGGCGGCACCAGGGTGGTGAGGTGCGTCCCCGCGGTGACGTAAGCGCCGAGTCGGACGGCGATTTGACCAAGCTGGCCGTCACGCGGTGCCACAATTCGGGTGTTTTGCAGGTCGATTTGCGCAAGCTCCAGCGCGGCTTTGGCATTATCAACATCGGCTTCCAGCGCGCCGCGATTAACAATCACCGTTTGCAGATCCTGGCGCGACATCTCAAGCGTTGCTTTTGCCTGATCGATGTCGGCATTGCCCTGGGCTGCACTCGCCAGCGCTGCATCTCGCTCACGAATGGAAAGCGAACCGTCAGCGGTCAGATTCTTTACGCGAGTCAGATCTGCCTGCGTTTTCAGGCTCTGGGCGCGGGCATTTTTCAGGGCCGCATCGTTTTTCGCAATCACCGCTTCAGCGCTTTTGCGCTGCTGAATATTGTTATTCAGCGCGGCAATTTTCATCGCCAGCTGCGCCTCTGCCTGGTGGACCCGTTGGCGATAAATGCGGTCATCGATTTGTACCAGGACATCGCCTTGTTTAACCTGCTCGAAGTCCTGAACGTTTACCTCGGTGATATAGCCGTTCACCTGCGGGCTAATAAACGTGGTCTGCCCGCGAACGTAGGCGTTATCGGTAAACTGCGCGTGGCGGGTAAACGGCGGTAATTGCCAGGCATAGAGGATCACCAGTACGCCAACAATACCAATAGCGGCGGCGGTGAAAACGGAAACAATGCGTACATTTTTGCGCGTGTTGGCTTGCTCTTTAGCGCCATCCTGCTGACTCATAACATCTCCAGAAACATCATTAATTTTTATCCATTACGCGTTGCCGGTGGCTTTCTTCAGCGCCAGACGGGCAGTGATACGCAGGCGCAGCAAGCGCCATAAAATCCAGACCAGCGTAGCGGCGGCAATGCCCGCGGTCAGAAGATAAGTGTCGTTGTAGGCTAAAATATTGGCCTCCAGCGCGGAGACGGTCTGCAGTTGCGTGATGGCCTGGGTGCCCAGCAGCGAACTGTCGCCAATCAAACTTTGATACATCTGGGTGTATGCCTGAATGCGTTCATTCACCAGCGGGTTGAGCGTCGTGAGCTGTTCGGCCAGCAGGCTGGAATGGTACTTTTCTCGCCATGTCTGAAAGGTGCCGAGGATCGCCGAGCCGAGAAGACCCCCAATGTTTTGGCTCATGCCAAACATCACCGAGAAACTCACCAGATTACGCGGGTCGGCAATCACGCCGCCAATAGCTGCCAGCATGGCGGGGGCGAGGAAAAAAGCGCTGCCGAAGCCCAGCAGAAACTGGCTCAACATTAGCTGGTCAGGGCGGGTCAGGTTGCTGGACTGGCTATCCAGCAGCGAGGCCACAATCATCAGCACCAGCGAGGTGATGATGGGCCAGGCCAGCCGCGTCGGTTTTATGGTCAAACAGCTGGCAATGATACCGCAGGTAATTCCGGCAAAAATCGACCACGCCAGATGCGTCATTTGCTCATTTTGCAAACCTACGTACTGCAGCCAGCCTATGACCCCGGTGTTCTGTTCCGCCAGCACGATCCGGATTAACAGCATGATCAACCCTAGCCGCACGATGCTGCCGCTCGATAGCCAGCGCGTGTTGAGTAACGGGTTGGAGCGGTTGTGCTCGAATACGATGGCGGACACAATCAGCACCAGCGATGACGCCAGCGACCAGCCGATCCACGGTGCTTCAAACCACCACTCCAGACGGCCTAAGGAAAGCACCGCGCACAGCAAGGCCATCCCCGGTGCCAGCAGAAAGAAGGTGACGAAGTCTTTTTTCTCGAACACTTTGCGCCGATCTCCCGGCGGCAGTTTGAGAACCATAACGCAGGCCAGCGAGATCAGGGCTAAACCCAGTTCAAAGAAATACAGCCCGCGCCATTCGTCGAGCTGCAGCAGCTCGGTGGAAAACAGCCGGGCAATCGGAATGGCCAGCGATGACCCGGTGATGCCAATGGTCAGCGCCTTCAGGCGGTGCTTCGCCGGCCAGGCCTGGATCTGATAATAGATGCCCAGTGAACTGAGCGCCGCGGCCACCATGCCGTGTGCGGCGCGTACTATTAGCGCGGAGTTGAGGTCGTTTACAAACAGGTGGAAGAAGGTTACCAGCACGTACAGCACCAGGAAGCCTTCAGTAAAGGCGCGCAGCCCGTACTGTTGGCGAAATTTTACCAGCAGCAGGTTGATGGAGACGTTCGTCATCACATAGACGGCGGGAAGCCAGGCAATTTCCGTTGACCAGGCGCCGAAGGTACCCTGCAGGTTTTGCAGATTGGCGGTGACAACCGCATTGCCCAGAGCCCCCGTCAGGCACACCAGCAATCCCACGACGCCGTAGGCAATACGCTTTGGCGTGCTGTGTTCTGGTGTCGATGGTGAACCCAGTAACGCCGGTTTTTCGTGTGGCTGCCACTCGCGAGGAGCATAAGGGTCGCGTTGGGGCAGTCGCATAACGTCGTTTACCTTAGAAATGTTGAATAGTTAGTGGGCTAATGATTCTACGTCTGACGCAAATCATAATTCAAGTGAATATGATTATTGCATGTTAATCAGCTGTTGAGGGGAAGGGTAAGGAAAAAGAGCGGCCCGACGAATGGGTGAGGATGTTTCTGATTATTCCAGAAAGATGACAAAATAAGGCCTACATTACCGTTTGGTATTCAGAATGCGCTACAGATTCGCATTACAGTACCGCGAGTCTGAAAAAGCCAGAGAAGAGGAGATCGCGATGGTTCAGGTAAATGTTCCCGTCCTGCCAGAAACTACACTCGCAGCATTGAACACGGTCGGCACGTGGCTGGCGCAGGATGACCTGGGCAGCGGCCAAAGGGGGGAAGAGATTCGCCTGGTGATACTGGCCGGAAATGCGGTGATCCCGACGATTGACGCGGCATGTCGAATGGCAGCGGAAAAAAAGATTCCGCTGCTTATCAGCGGGGGCATTGGTCATTCGACCGCGTTTTTATACGCCGCCGTTGCTGACCACCCTCTCTACCACACCATTATGACCGAGGGGCGTGCCGAAGCCAGTATTCTGGCGGATATTGCCCGTCAGTTTTGGCAGATCCCAGACGAGAGGATCTGGATTGACGATCAATCAACGAACTGCGGTGAGAACGCGCGATTTAGCTGGACTATGCTGAAACATCGCAAGGAAAACACGGGGCGCATCGTGGTTGTGCAAGACCCAACCATGCAACGTCGTACGATGGCGACGTTCGCTCGCGTGTGCCGTGACGAGCAGAGCGCGCCTCAGTGGATTAGCCACCCGGGTATTGTCCCGCTGCTACAAAACGGGGAAACGGGCGTTGGGTTTATCGCGGAAAACGCGGGGCTGTGGCCGGTTGACCGCTATATCTCGTTGGTGCTGGGGGAACTTCCACGTCTGTATGACGACATTAACGGTTATGGCCCGGCCGGGCGCGATTTCATTGCGCACGTTGCCTTTCCTGAATCAGTGACCGCTGCATGGGCGCTGTTACGTCAGGACGCTTTTTTGCAAGAGGTCTTATCCCGCCGCGCGCTGGGTTGAACCGCTGCCCGTTTGCGCCACCTTTACCGCAAACGGGCATTTTATGTTGCACCTATGTAATTTAATTGTTTTGCTGACCCGATTCTTCTATGAGATATCTCACAAAAACAGCGCGATAGGGTAGGCAATTGGCCGTGTGATTGTAGTTTTTAACAATGCGTTTACTTGTTAAAAACAGTGTAATTACAGGAGCCGGTCATGACAGTACCCGTACAACATCCTATGTATATCGATGGACAGTTTGTTACCTGGCAGGGTGATGCCTGGATTGATGTGATCAATCCGGCAACTGAAGAGGTCATTTCCCGTATTCCCGACGGTCGCGCGGAAGATGCGCGCAAAGCCATCGACGCTGCAGAGCGTGCTCAGGGCCAGTGGGAGGCATTGCCCGCTATCGAACGCGCTGGCTGGTTACGGAAAATTTCAGCCGGGATCCGCGAACGCGTCAGCGAAATCAGCGCACTGATTGTGGCCGAAGGCGGAAAAATCCAGCAGCTTGCGGAAGTGGAAGTCAACTTCACGGCGGATTATATCGACTACATGGCCGAATGGGCGCGTCGCTATGAAGGTGAAATTCTTCAGAGCGATCGCCCGGGCGAAAACATTCTGGTATTCAAACGCGCGCTGGGCGTGACGACCGGGATTCTGCCGTGGAATTTCCCGTTCTTTCTGATTGCCCGCAAGCTTGCGCCCGCGCTGCTGACCGGCAATACCATTGTTATCAAACCCAGCGAGTTTACGCCGAATAACGCCATCGCGTTTGCAAAAATTGTCGACGATATTGGGCTGCCAAAAGGGGTCTTTAACCTGGTGCTGGGGCGCGGTGAAACCGTGGGTCAGGAGCTGGCAGGCAACCCGAAGGTGGCGATGGTTAGCATGACCGGCAGCGTTGGCGCGGGCGAGAAAATTATGGCCGCGGCGGCTAAAAATATCACCAAAGTCGGGCTGGAACTGGGTGGCAAAGCGCCGGCTATCGTGATGGACGACGCTAATCTGGAGCTGGCGGTGAAAGCGATTGTTGATTCCCGCGTGATCAACACCGGGCAGGTGTGTAACTGCGCAGAGCGAGTCTATGTGCAAAAGGGCATTTACGACCGCTTTGTGAATTGTCTGGGCGAGGCAATGAAAGCCGTGCAGTTTGGTAATCCGGCCGAGCGCACCGATATTGCGATGGGGCCGCTGATTAACGCCGCGGCGCTTGAGCGCGTTGAGCAGAAGGTGGCGCGGGCGGTGCAGGAAGGCGCTAAAGTCGTCCTCGGCGGTAAAGCTGTAGAAGGGAAAGGGTACTATTATCCGCCAACGCTGCTGCTGGATGTACGCCAGGAAATGGCGATCATGCATGAAGAGACGTTTGGCCCGGTGCTGCCGGTGGTGATGTTCGACACGCTGGAAGAGGCGCTGAAGATGGCAAACGACAGCGACTACGGATTAACCTCTTCTTTATATACTCAGGATCTGAACGTCGCCATGAAAGCGATCAAGGGTCTGAAGTTTGGCGAAACCTACATCAACCGCGAAAACTTTGAGGCAATGCAGGGCTTCCACGCGGGCTGGCGCAAGTCAGGGATTGGTGGAGCGGACGGTAAGCATGGTCTGAATGAATATCTGCAAACGCAGGTTGTCTATTTGCAGTCATAATAAAACGGGCCAGCGTGAAGCGCTGGCCCGTTATTCACTAAACAGGAGTGATTAGAGATATACCAGCGTCATGGTGTTCTGACCTTCCAGTGCAGTATCGTCAGTAATCGCCAGCGTGGCGGTATCGCGAATCACCAGGTTAGTGACAAAATTAAACGACGCGACAGTTATTGCAACAGGTGTAGTTGTGCCGGTTGCTGCGAAACTCATTTTATTGTAAGCATCGCTGCGTGGGATCGCGGATTTCTTCCAGGCGGTTGTTGCCCAGTCGTTATTGAGCGTAATAGCATCTACCGTATTACCGTCGGCAGTGACATCCGTCATCCACATACCGTAGTCGCCAATTTTTACACCTTCAGCCGTAGTACCTACACCGTAGGTGTAATATTTATTGGTCTGGTTAGCATTAGTATCAATATCAACCGGTAATTGAGGGTTGCTGTCGCTACGGTTGTCGGTGATAGAGAAACCCACTTTAGTCGGTGCACTACAATTAATGGTAACAGGGATTTGCTTTTGACCAATTTCGTTATTTGCGGTCGCGGAAAGCGCGCCGAGACGAATGTAACCGTAATCAATAACACCGCCGTTACCCAGTTCAGCCGTGCAGGCCGCGTTGGTTAATGTTCCTGTCACTTTAAGCACGGCGGTTTCAGCTGCAAATGCAGAAGAGGTGCTGAGTGCAATGACGGTTGCCAGAATAACCTTTTTCATCCTTGATCCTATTTGTGGTTGTTTATCATATAAGAGTTGTGAACTTTTTGTAAAACCTCACTTTTTATAGATTAATATTTAAATCGGCTCTTATACATCAATTAAAATTAAATGCACTTTTTAGAAAAAATCAGATAGTAGAGTGAAAGTTGAGATCAATATTAAATTTATAAAACTCGTCAATATGATGCTAAAAACGGATGGCAGAAACCATCCGTGAGGGGTTTACAGCGAAGCGTATTTATCCAGCGTGCGCACCAGCTGCGTCACAAATCCGTACTCGTTGTCATACCACGCAACGGCTTTTACCAGCTGTACATCTCCTGCTTCCGAAACTTCCGTTTGCGTTGCATCAAACACCGAACCGAAGTGTGAGCCGATCACGTCTGATGAGACGATCTCTTCATCGGTGTAGCCAAAGGATTTATTCCCCTGCGTCGCTTTTTTCAGCGCAGCGTGGATCTCTTCAACGGTTACTTTCTTCTCCAGAATGGCCACCAGTTCAGTCACCGAGCCGGTTTTGACCGGTACACGCTGGGCGTGGCCCTTCAGCTTGCCGCTCAGCGCCGGGATCACCAGGCCAATGGCCTTCGCCGCGCCGGTCGTGTGCGGGATGATATTTTCTGCGGCCGCGCGTGAGGCGCGGAGATCTTTCCCGCGCGGGCCATCGACCAGCGCCTGCGTTCCTGTGTAGGCGTGGATGGTGGTCATGGTACCCACTTTGATACCAAACGCATCGTGAAGGGCTTTCGCCAGCGGGGCGAGGCAGTTGGTGGTGCAGGAGGCGACGGAGATGATGGTATCACTGGCATCAATGGTATCGTCGTTGACGTTGAAGACGATGGTTTTCATTTCACCCGCGGGAGCGGAGATCAGCACCTTTTTGGCGCCTGCATCCAGGTGCGCTCGGGATTTCTCTTCCGAGGTATAAAAACCGGTACATTCCACGACGATATCGACCCCGGCGGCTTTCCAGGGAATATGCTTAGCGTCTTTCTCGGCGTAAACCGAAATGGTTTTGCCATCGACAATCAGTGAGTCTTCGGTGAAATCAACGCTCCACGGAAAACCGCCGTAGTTGGAATCGTGTCTAAGAAGATAGGCCAATACCTTGGGAGAGGTGAGGTCGTTGATGGCGACGACGGTGTTGCTGTCCTGGGTTTCAAGAAGGCGACGCAGTACAAGGCGTCCAATACGTCCAAATCCGTTAATGCCAATTTTACTCATGGTTTTCTCCTGATGAACGTGTCTATGCAATCGTTTGAGCTTCTACAGGCTTAGACCATGACGGACGTGACGGCAATTGAAGATGTTTCAAGCGTCGGGAAGTATTTGAAAAACCATACAGAAAAGTTAATGAATTTTTAATAAAAGCTGGTTATGTTGGCGCTGTAACGATTCTTCTTCAGGAAATGATATGCGCACTAAATATACAGGCCTGCAAATAGGTATTCACTGGCTGGTGTTTCTGTTAGTTATCGTCGCCTACTGTGCGATGGAGTTCAGAGGCTTTTTCCCCCGCACCGCGCGCCCTCTGATTAACATGATCCACGTTTCGTGCGGTATCTCTATCCTGGTGCTGATGGTGACGCGCCTGCTGGTGCGCCTCAAGTTCCGTGCGCCGCCGATTCAGCCTAAGCCGAAGGCCATGATTATCGGGATGTCACACCTGGGGCATTTGATCGTCTATCTGCTGTTTATTGTTCTGCCGCTGATTGGCATTGTGATGATGTATAACCGTGGTAATGACTGGTTTGCCTTTGGCCTGGTCATGCCGCACGCGGCGCAATCGAATTTCGATCTGGTGGATGTGCTCAAAGAGTGGCACGTGACGCTGGCGAACCTGGGCTATTTTGTGATTGGTCTGCATGCTTTTGCGGCGCTGCTGCACCACTATTACTGGAAAGACAACACCCTGCTGCGCATGATGCCCAAAAAGCGGCAGCCATAAGAGAAAAGATGCCCTGCGGAGAACCACAGGGCATTTTTATACGCACTTACTGCAGATGCGCACGTTCTTCAGCGGTTAATTCCAGCGTCTGGGTCGCGCCCGTTTCGGAAGATTTGACCGCCGCTTCCAGCACCGCCATCACGGCTAACGCCTCTACCGGATGAACCGGGTTATCAATCTTCCCGGTCAATGCATCGCGCACGTTAATGTAATACTGGCGCTGGTCGCCTTTTGGCGTTTTAACCGTCTGCGCGTCACCGTTGGCGTCAAACAGCACCATATCATCGCTGTCTTCACCCCAGCCTTCACTGCCCGGCGTCACGCCAGCCAACAGCTGCACTTCCTGCTGATCGATTCGCGCCTTCACCACGCTGGCTTTGTCGCCATGCACCGTAAAGCGTGATGTCCCGCCTGCAACCAGCATGCTGCAATGAAGAATGACCTTGTGCTCAGGGTAATTTAAGACCACGTGCGCCCAGTCGTTAATTTCCGCGCCGTCGCGCAGCGTTGCAATATTGCCCTGAACGGACTCAGGCAGGCCAAACAGCTGCAGCATCTGGTCGATCAGGTGAGGCCCCAGGTCAAACCATAAGCCACTCCCCGGAACGTTTTGCTCTCTCCAGCGCACGCGAACTTCAGGACGGAAACGGTCGATGTGCGACTCAAAAAGTTTCACCTTGCCGATGCTGCCCTGCGCGATAACCTGTTTGATACCGAGGAAGTCGCTGTCCCAGCGGCGGTTGTGGAAGACGGAGAGCAGGAGCTGTTTTTCATCAGCCAGCGCAATCAGGTCGCGGGCTTCCTGCATATCGAGGGTGAAAGGTTTATCCACCACCACATGTTTACCCGCGTTCAGGGCAAGCGTCGCCAGCGGCGCGTGGGTTGCATTCGGAGAGGCAATGACAACCAGGTCGATATCAGGATGCTGAATGGCTTCCTCAGGCGTCGCCACCACCTGAACGTTTGGCAGGTCGCGTTTTACCTTCTCTTCATCGCGAGAGGAGACTACCGCCAGGTTAAGTCCTTCCACAGACTGGAGCAGCGGGGCATGGAATGTTTTACCCACAAATCCATACCCGATCAGCGCAATGTTTATTGTCTTAGCTTTATTCATGACTTTCTCCACGTGGTTACGCGCAAACCGTGACGTGCAATGCGCCGGTATCCCCAAGCTCTGCCCAGGGACGATCTAAAAACAGTTGATGAATGTCGGATAATCCGGAAACCAGCCAAGGTTCACAGCGGTTGAGTTTGAGGTGGTCAGCCACGATCCAGTGCTGGTGACTGGCTGCCAGCATGGCACGTTTTATTTCCGCATCGGCTTCCTGGCTAGCGCTTAAGCCAAGCTCTGCGTGGATGGCGCAGGCACCAAGAATAGCAATATCTGCCCGGTAGCGTGAGAGCAGGGCGAGGGTCGCACTGCCTGCAAACAGACGCTGTTTTTGATCCCATTTTCCACCGAGCAGGATGAGCTCAATATCAGCGCGGTCACTAAAAAGATGAGCGATATCCAGCGAGGTGGTGATTATCGTCAGCGGGCCTCTAAGGAAGGTGGCGACGGCCATTATCGTACTGCCTGCATCCAGAAACAGCGTAGAGCCAGCAGGAATGCGTTGAGCGACTCGCTTCCCCAGACGTTGTTTCGTTTCAGGCAGCAGCGTATTCCTGCCCTGACGGTTCATTGCGGAAAGATCCAGCGCGATGGCACCACCGTGGTTCTTCTGTGCCAGCCCTTGGGCTTCGAGGTCCGTCAGGTCGCGGCGGATGGTATCAGCAGAAACCTGCAGTTTTTCTGCAAGTTCGGTGATGCTGGCTTGACCCTGGTCGCTGATGATATCCAGCACATACTTCTGTCGAGCGGTTTTATGCATGGGTGCAAAATCCTGCAAAATGTCGCAATAAACCGCATATTACAGTATTTGCAGCGAAAAGGAATGGGGTAAGAGGAAGTGCGAAGATGTTGCAACGCAACAGTACCTATTAAGGATTATTGATTTTTGCATTAATTAAAGATGAGTGAACTGTATTGTATGTTGCAATAAATGTTATTACTTTGTTTTGTTTAATTATTTGGTTTAAGTAACCAGTTAATGGGCTTTTACTAGGTTATTGTTCTATTCAATTAAAGATTTTTGGATGTATACGCTAAGTATTTGAAATTTAGTGATGGAAAATAAGGGCTTTGTCGCAGGCATTACTTAAATAGACAGTTCTTTGAAAATCTTTGTGTCTGATGAACGTGGAAATAAACGCAAAAATGTACACTACGATAATTAAGAATTTCCCTTAAATAACATGAGGTTTTATTGTTTCATTTGAAAGGTGACTTTTATGGTTTTGTCCAGAAACCCCATGATTTTTCTTATATGTAACACCACGTTAACATTGTGAGTGTAGTGACCTAATACTCATTTTGTTATGCTGCAAACCAATTAGGAAAATAAGTAAATTCCTATTCCAAATAGGATTCAGGCCAGCTTGAACCGGTAATGGGGTTGGGTAGGGGAACGTATACCCAAAATTTTATTTCGAGACAAAAAGGAGATATTTGTCTGCGTATCAAGACTTCTACGTGGATAATTTTTTTGAACATCGCACAGCGTCAGGGGGATAAATGACTATATTGCGAAATAATTGGTCACTCAGATTTCCATTTGCACTGGCGTTAATTGCAATCGCTATGAACGCGGCAAATGCCAATAGCAGTCAGGCAGGGATCGCGCCGATTGCTGCGACAAACTTAAAAGAAAGTATTCTTTTCGCTATCGATCGCGACCCTTCGGTTAGCCAGCAGGCTGCGCAATTGGGTATTGGCCAGGCGCAAATAGATGAGGCGCGCAGCGGTTGGATGCCGCAAATAGCGTTGAGCGGGAGTACCGGTCATAGCCAGACCACCGATTCCAGCGGATCGCTGAGAAATTCGGCCGCCTGGGGATTGAGTTTGACCCAGCTGATTTATGATTTTGGTAAGACCAATAACAGCATTAGCCAGTCTTCGGCCCAGCGCGACAGTTATCGCTTCCAGCTGATGACGACGCTGTCGAATGTGGCAGAAAAAACGGCGCTCAGCTATGTGGAGGTCAAGCGCTACACCGACCTGTTACAGGCAGCAAAAGAGAATGTGCAGGCGCTCAAAAACGTTGAGCAACTGGCAAAACTGCGCGCAGATGCTGGCGTGAGTTCGACGTCTGACGAGCTTCAAACGCGTACCCGCATCGCCGGAATGGAAGCAACCGTCGCGCAATATAACGCGTCGCTGAATAGCGCCCGCGCGCGGCTTGCGGTCTTGACCGGTATGCAGGCTGACGCTTTTTCACCCGTACCCGCAACACTTGCGATTGAGCAGGATTCGCTTAATCGCATTGATTATTCGTTGATACCCGCGGTCATGGCCGCGCAGAACATGGAGCGCTCGGCTCAGTACGGAGTTGAAACCGCGAAGTCACAGCACTGGCCAACCTTAAGTCTTAAGGGTGGGCGCACACGTTATGAATCCGACAATCGCTCGTACTGGGACGATCAGATACAGCTCAATATTGACGCTCCGCTTTACCAGGGGGGCGCCGTTTCAGCGCGTGTTCGTCAGGCGGAGGGCGCCAGGGCAATGGCGTCGTCTCAGGTTGACCAGGCGCGATTCGATGTTCTGCAAAAGGCCTCGGTGGCGCAAGCCGACTGGACCGGGGCGCGCGGAAGAATGGACGCGGGCAAGTTACAGCTCGAAAATGCGCTCCGCGCCCGCGACGTGTACAAAAATGAATATACCCTGAGCAAGCGAAGCATTAACGATTTGCTTAGCGTTGAGCAGGACGTATGGCAGGCAACATCAGCGAAAATAACGGCTGAATATGATGGCTGGAGTTCGGCAATTAATTACGCCTCCGCTGTGGACAATCTGATGCCGATTATTGGAGTTGAAAAAAATGCGGCCGCGAAATTACCTGATTTAAGTTAAGAAAAGACGCGCCTTTCTGCGCGAAATAAGTCTGACAATAATGGGTGAATTTTCCCAGGGATAGCTACATCCATCTGGTGGACATATCCACAGGAATCCGTGCACCTGCAAGGAGAAGAATATGAGTAATGCAAAGGTTGTTGATGTCATCATTCGCAAAACGGCGGAGAAAACGAAATTAACCGGCGAGGGTAACCTGTCGGTCTCTATTTCATCGCCGAGCGTGATTGAAATCCAGGGCTCAGCCCAGGATGTGGCGCGCTATGTGCGCCAGGGTAAAGATCTCCTCATTTATATGAAAGATGGCAGCGTTATTCGCTGCAATAACTATTTTGTCGAAGATCCAGAGTCGAACAACCGGTCAGAACTGGTGTTTAACGATAATCAGGAACTGACTCATATTTCTTTTGCCGATGCCGGGGAAGCGTCAGGCGTTGCCGTTACCGAATTAACCGCGCAAGCCACACCAATTAGCAGCATTGAACCGTTCCTGGAGCAGGGAAGCATTTTAAGTGATGCTCCGTGGGGATGGATTGCGGGGGCGGCGTTAGGGGGGGGTGCCATTGGCGCACTGCTCGCGAGCGGCGGTGACGGCGAAACAAAAACCAAAGTCATTGATAATACAAAAGAAGTAGAAAGCGCAACGCCGACCTTTTTAGTAACGGACAAAGCGGGTGACAAGCAGGGGCTGCTGAGTGCAAAAGAGATCACGGACGACAACACCCCAACCTTTAGCGGTACCGGGCAGCCGGGCGCGACCATTCAGGTCAAAGACAGCAGCGGCAGCACCATTGCCAGCACGATGGTGGCAAGCGACGGCACCTGGACGGTAAAATTACCGACCCAGACCGACGGAGAACACACCTGGTCCGTGGTGCAAATCGACGGCAGTAAAACGACCGCGGCGGGTAGCATTACCCTGACCGTGTCGACTGCTGACGCCACCGTTACGCTCGCCACCACGGCGGACGATAACGTGATCAACGCCAGCGAGCAATCTGCCGGGTTTACGCTCTCGGGTGCCAGCAAAAACCTGGCGCAGGGCACCGAGCTGACCGTCTCGCTCAACGGTAAAACCTACACGGCTGAAGTGGGAGCAAACGGCGCATGGAGCGTGAAGGTTCCTGCGGCTGACGCTCAGGCGCTGGGCGACGGTACCTGGACCGTGAACGTGAGCGGCAAAGATGCAGCGGGTAACACCGTGAGCGGAAGCCAGACGATTGGCGTGGACACCACGGCACCGACGCTGACCGTCGACACGATTGCACAGGACAACATCGTGAACGCCGCAGAGCACAACCAGACGCTGATCCTGACCGGTAAAACGGACGCGGAAGCGGGCCAGATTGTGACCGTGACGCTGAACGGCAAAAACCACACTGCCACCGTAGGCAGTGACGGTACCTGGTCCGTGACGCTTCCTGCAAGCGAAGTACAGGCGTTGGCCGAGGGTCAACATACATTGACCGTCAACGTTAGTGACAAGGCGGGTAACGGCACTTCAACCACCGCCGATTTTACCGTTGATACCGTCGCGCCGGTGGTGACCATCGACACCGTGGCGGGCGACGATGTACTGAACACCAGCGAGCAGGGTCAGGCGCAGATTATCTCCGGCCAGGCGAGCGGCGCGGCAACGGGTGATGTGGTCACGGTTACCCTTGGTGGCCAGACCTTCACCGGTGTGGTACAGGCTGACGGCAGCTGGAGCGTTGGCGTTCCAGCCTCCGTTATCGGCGCGCTGGGTGAAGGTGCCCATAGCATTTCCGTCTCCGTTACCGATGCCGCGGGCAATACTGGCAGCGCGACGCACGGCGTGACGCTGAGCGGCCACCCGCCAGAATTCACCATTGATGCCATCAGCCAGGACAATGTTCTCAATGCTCAGGAGGCTATGCAGCCGCTGAGCCTGACCGGTACCAGCAATCTGCCGAACGGCAGCGCCATCACCGTGACGCTGAACAACGTTAACTATCAGGCCACCGTTGAAAACGGCATCTGGAGCGTCCAGGTGCCGGTTTCCGACGTGCTGAATCTGGCAAATACCCTCTACACCGTCACCGTGAGCGGCACCGACAGCGTGGGCAACAGCGGCTCTGCAGACGCTAACCTGCTGGTCGATACGGTGCTGCCGCAGGTGATTATCAATACCTTCGCGGGCGACAACCTGGTTAATAACGCCGAAGTGGCGGTGGATCAAACCCTGAGCGGGCGCGTAACCGGCGCGGCGGCGGGCGATACCGTTTCCATCTCCGTTGGCGGCAAGAGTTACACCGCGACGGTAGGTAGCGATCTGACCTGGAGCGTGACGATCCCGTCTGCGGATCTCAACGCGTTTGGCGATGGCGATTTGACCTTCAGCGCCTCGGTCACCAACGCGCATGGCAACACCGGCAGCGGCGAGCGTGATATCAACATCAACGCCGAGCTGCCTGGCCTGCGCGTGAACACGATTTCTGGCGATGACGTGATCAACGCCATTGAACAGCAGCAGGATCTGACCGTGACCGGCTCCAGCACCCATCTGGCAGAAGGCACGCAGATTACCGTCACCATTAACAACGTTGACTATGCCGCCGTGGTAAACGCCAGCGGCAATTGGCAAATTGGTGTTCCTGCGTCCGACCTTCAGGCCTGGACGGCAGGGGCCATTACGGTGAACGTCAGCGCGCAGGATGCGTGGGGCAATCCCGTTTCCGCGGAACACCCTATTGAACTGGATCTGAACGCCGTAGCGGTAACCATTGATACCATTAGCAGCGATGACATGCTGAACGCGGCCGAAAAGGGCGCGGATGTTACGCTGTCGGGCCAGACGCAGGGCGTGGAAGCCGGTCAGACCGTGGTGATTAAATTTGCCGACCAAACCTTTACCGCGCAGGTGCAGCAGGATGGCTCCTGGAGCCTGACGGTTCCGGCCAGCGCAATGGAAACGCTGATCGACGGACGCGCGCAGGTGAGCGTGAGCGTCACCAATGTCAACGGCAATAGCGCAGAAGCCTCACGCGTTGTCACCGTCGATACGCTGCCACCGACGATCACGCTGGACAACCTGACGTCCGATAACATCATCAATGCGGCGGAAGCGCAGCAGGATCTGGTGGTCAGCGGCAGCAGTAATGCCCAGGCGGGACAGACCGTCACCGTGACGCTGAATGGTAAATCTTACCAGACCACCGTCCAGACGGACGGAACCTGGACCCTGAACGTACCGGCCGCCGACGTAGGCGCGCTGGCAGATGGCACCGTGACGGTCACGGCAACCGTAAGCGACGTGGCGGGCAACACCAGCAGCGCCGATCGCGTGGGGCTGGTGGATGCCACCGTGCCGCAGGTGACGATTAACGGTTTTGTCACCGATACCAATACCGTGAATCAGATCGCGCATTCTCAGGCGCAGATCCTTAGCGGCTCCGTCACCGGCGCGGCTGCGGGTGATTTGGTCACCATCACCATTAATAATGTCGACTACACCACCGTGGTCGATGCGGCGGGCAACTGGAGCCTCGGCCTGCCTGCGTCCGTTGTACAGGGGCTGGCTGACGGCACCTTGACCATCAACGTCTCCGTAACTGACCAGTCCGGCAACACCGGCAGCAGCTCGCTGGACGTGGTAGTTAACACCGTGACGCCGGAAATTGGCATCAATACCCTGGCGGCGGACGATGTTATCAACGCCACCGAGAAAGGCGAAGACCTGCTGCTCTCCGGTACCAGCAACCAGCCGGAAGGCACCACCATTACGGTGACCCTGAACGGCATAAACTACACCGCCACCACCGACGCCAGCGGCAACTGGAGCGTCGCCGTGCCTGCGTCTGCGGTTAGCGCGCTGGGCGAAGCAAACTACACCGTGACCGCCAGCGTTACCGACAGCGTCGGCAACAGCGCCTCTACCGTGCACGACGTGCTGGTGGACAGCTCCCTGCCGGTCGTGACCATCAACACGCTTGCGGGCGATAACATCGTTAACGCGGCGGAAGTGACGGCAGGGCAAACCCTGACCGGTAAGGTCACCAACGCGGCGGCGGGCGATACCGTCACCATTATTCTTGGCGGCCAGACCTATACCGTTACCGTCCAGAACGATCTCACCTGGAGCCTGCCGCTAAGCGAAAGCCAGTTAACCGCGCTCGGCAACGGCGATCTGACCGTATCGGCCAGCGTGACCAACGGCCACGGCAATACCGGCTCGTCCTCGCTGGACTTCACCATTGACGCCCAGCTGCCGGGCCTGCGTATTGATACCGTGGCGGGCGACGACGTTATTAACGTTATTGAACACGCGCAGAACCTGATTGTCTCCGGTACCAGCACCGATCTGGCCGTGGGCAGCACCGTTACCGTGACCATCAACGGTAACGACTACGCAGCAACGGTACTGGCGGACGGCACCTGGCAGGCGGTCGTGCCTGCGGCGGACGTGTCCCAGTGGGCCGACGGCTCGCTGACCATCAGCGCCGGCGCGCAGGATACCTCCGGCAACCCGGTCACCATTGGCACCGTTGTTGATGTGGATCTCTCCGCGGTGGCAATCAGCATCAACAGCGTGACCGCTGACAACGTGCTGAACGCGGCGGAGAAAGGCCAGGACCTGGTGCTGAGCGGCACGTCCAGCAACGTTGAGGCGGGGCAGACCGTGACCGTCACCGTTGCAGGTAAAACCTACACCGCCACGGTGGACGCGAACGGCGACTGGACAACCACCGTTCCGGCGGCAGATTTGGCCATCCTGAAGGACGGCGACGCCAGCGTGCAGGTCAGCGTGACCAACGTGAACGGCAATTCGGCCTCTTCTGCGCAGGAGTTCAGCGTCGATACCACCGCGCCGACGGTCACCATCAACACCGTCAGCGGCGACAATATGCTGAATGCGGCTGAAGCGGCGCAGGATCTGACCCTGAGCGGCACCTCAAGTGCTGAAGCGGGCCAGACAGTCACCGTGTCCTTCAACGGCAACACCTACACCGCGCAGGTGCAGGCGGACGGCACCTGGACGCTCGACGTCCCGGCAGCCGACATGGCGGGCATTGCGGACGGCAATGCGGCGGTAACGGCGACCGTGTCGGATAAAGCGGGCAACCCGGCGAGCGCGGGCTCGTCCGTGCTGGTCGACACCACCGTGCCGCAGATTAGCTTTAACATCGTGGCAGGCGACGACGTCATTAACATCGCTGAACACGGGCAGGCGCTGATCGTCTCCGGCAACGTGAGCGGCGCGCAGGCGGGTGACGTCATCACCGTGACCCTGAACGGCAAAGATTACACCGCGATGCTGGATGCTTCCGGCAACTGGAGCATGGGCGTTCCGGCGGCGGACGTGGGCGCGCTGGCAAACGGCGACTACACGATCTCTGCGACACTCACTGACAAGGCGGGCAACAGCACCACCGCGACGCACGACGTTGACGTCTCCCTGACGGCGCCGGTGATTGCCATCAACACCCTGGCGGGCGATGACGTGATCAACGCGACCGAGAAGGGCCAGGATCTGCTGCTCTCCGGTACCAGCAACCAGCCGGAAGGCACCACCGTCACGGTGACCCTGAACGGCATTAACTACACCGCCACCACCGACGCCAGCGGCAGCTGGAGCGTGACCGTTCCGGCGGCAAACGTCTCCGCGCTGGGCGAAGCGAGCTACAGCGTCACGGCAGGCGTGACCGATACCGCAGGCAACAGCGCGAACACCAGCCACAGCGTGCTGGTCGACAGCTCGCTGCCGGTGGTCACCGTTGACACTCTGGCTGGCGATAACATCGTTAACGCGGCGGAAGTGACGGCGGGGCAAACCCTGACCGGTAAGGTCACCAACGCGGCGGCGGGCGATACCGTCACCATTATTCTTGGCGGCCAGACCTATACCGTTACCGTCCAGAACGATCTCACCTGGAGCCTGCCGCTAAGCGAAAGCCAGTTAACCGCGCTCGGCAACGGCGATCTGACCGTATCGGCCAGCGTGACCAACGGCCACGGCAATACCGGCTCGTCCTCGCTGGACTTCACCATTGACGCCCAGCTGCCGGGCCTGCGTATTGATACCGTGGCGGGCGACGACGTTATTAACGTTATTGAACACGCGCAGAACCTGATTGTCTCCGGTACCAGCACCGATCTGGCCGTGGGCAGCACCGTTACCGTGACCATCAACGGTAACGACTACGCAGCAACGGTACTGGCGGACGGCACCTGGCAGGCGGTCGTGCCTGCGGCGGACGTGTCCCAGTGGGCCGACGGCTCGCTGACCATCAGCGCCGGCGCGCAGGATACCTCCGGCAACCCGGTCACCATTGGCACCGTTGTTGATGTGGATCTCTCCGCGGTGGCAATCAGCATCAACAGCGTGACCGCTGACAACGTGCTGAACGCGGCGGAGAAAGGCCAGGACCTGGTGCTGAGCGGCACGTCCAGCAACGTTGAGGCGGGGCAGACCGTGACCGTCACCGTTGCAGGTAAAACCTACACCGCCACGGTGGACGCGAACGGCGACTGGACAACCACCGTTCCGGCGGCAGATTTGGCCATCCTGAAGGACGGCGACGCCAGCGTGCAGGTCAGCGTGACCAACGTGAACGGCAATTCGGCCTCTTCTGCGCAGGAGTTCAGCGTCGATACCACCGCGCCGACGGTCACCATCAACACCGTCAGCGGCGACAATATGCTGAATGCGGCTGAAGCGGCGCAGGATCTGACCCTGAGCGGCACCTCAAGTGCTGAAGCGGGCCAGACAGTCACCGTGTCCTTCAACGGCAACACCTACACCGCGCAGGTGCAGGCGGACGGCACCTGGACGCTCGACGTCCCGGCAGCCGACATGGCGGGCATTGCGGACGGCAATGCGGCGGTAACGGCGACCGTGTCGGATAAAGCGGGCAACCCGGCGAGCGCGGGCTCGTCCGTGCTGGTCGACACCACCGTGCCGCAGATTAGCTTTAACATCGTGGCAGGCGACGACGTCATTAACATCGCTGAACACGGGCAGGCGCTGATCGTCTCCGGCAACGTGAGCGGCGCGCAGGCGGGTGACGTCATCACCGTGACCCTGAACGGCAAAGATTACACCGCGATGCTGGATGCTTCCGGCAACTGGAGCATGGGCGTTCCGGCGGCGGACGTGGGCGCGCTGGCAAACGGCGACTACACGATCTCTGCGACACTCACTGACAAGGCGGGCAACAGCACCACCGCGACGCACGACGTTGACGTCTCCCTGACGGCGCCGGTGATTGCCATCAACACCCTGGCGGGCGATGACGTGATCAACGCGACCGAGAAGGGCCAGGATCTGCTGCTCTCCGGTACCAGCAACCAGCCGGAAGGCACCACCGTCACGGTGACCCTGAACGGCATTAACTACACCGCCACCACCGACGCCAGCGGCAGCTGGAGCGTGACCGTTCCGGCGGCAAACGTCTCCGCGCTGGGCGAAGCGAGCTACAGCGTCACGGCGGGCGTGACCGATACTGCAGGCAACAGCGCGAACACCGGCCACAGCGTGCTGGTCGACAGCTCGCTGCCGGTGGTCACCATTAACGCTATTGCCACCGACGACGTTATCAATGCAGCCGAAGTGGCCGCAGGCCAGACCCTGAGCGGCAAGGTTAGCGGTGCGGCAAGCGGTGACATTGTCACTATTAATATCGGCGGCAACGCCTATACCGCCACGGTTCAGGACGATTTAAGCTGGTCGGTGAATGTTCCGTCCGATGTGCTCACCGCCATCGGCAACGGTGACCTGACCGTATCAGCCAGCGTCACCAACGGCCACGGCAACACCGGCACCGGCGAGCGAGACATCACCATTGATGCCAACCTGCCTGGCTTGCGCGTGGATACCGTGGCGGGCGATGATGTGATCAACAGCATCGAGCACGGGCAAAACCTGATCGTTACCGGCTCGAGCGAGGGGCTGGCTTCAGGCTCTGCGCTGACCGTAACCATCAACGGTAAAACCTACGCAGCAACCGTTCTGGCGGACGGAACCTGGACGGCAGCGGTGCCGGCAGCGGACGTCAGCGCGCTCAATGCGGGCACGGTCACCGTGACCGTTGAAGGGCAAAGCACGGCGGGTAACCCGGTCTCTATCAGCCACGATGTGACGGTGGATCTGGCGACGGTGGCTATCAGCATTGATGCCATTGCCACCGATGACGTGCTTAACGCGGCGGAAAAAGGCGCGGACCTGGTGCTTTCCGGTTCAACCAGCAACGTGGAAGAAAACCAGACCGTTTACATCACCTTCGGCGGCAAGTCCTATACCGCGACGGTGGATGCCAGCGGTAACTGGACGGCAACCGTCCCATCGGCTGATTTAGCCACCCTGAAAGATGGCGATGCCAGCGTACAGGTCAGCGTGACCAACGTGAACGGTAACAACGCCTCTGCAGGGCGCGAATACAGCGTCGATGCCACCGCGCCTACGGTTTCCATTGAGATCGTCAGCGATAACAACATCATCAATGCGGCCGAAGCCCAGCAGGATCTGGACATCACCGGCGTGACCAACGCCGAAGCGGGCCAGACGGTAACGGTCACACTGAACGGCGTGGACTACATCACCACCGTGCAGGCGAACGGCAGCTGGAGCGTCACCGTGCCGTCTGCGGATCTGGGCACCATTGTCGACGGAAATTATACCGTGACGGCGAGCGTCTCCGATAAAGCGGGCAACCCGGCCTCGGCGAATCGCGACGTGCTGGTTGATACCACGGTTCCGCAGCTGACGATCAACGTCGTCTCTGATGACGATGTGATCAACAGCGCAGAGCATGCGCAGGCGCTGATCGTGACCGGCTCCGTGACCGGTGCGGCAGCGGGCGACGTGGTCACCGTGACCATTAACAACAAATCTTACACCGCGACCCTGGATGCTTCCGGCAACTGGAGCGTGGGCGTACCTGCGGCTGACGTCAGCGCGTTGACCGCGGGGGATTACACCATCACCGCCGCGTTGACCGATAAAGCGGGCAACAGCAATAGCGCGACCCATGATGTCGAAGTCAACCTGACCGCGCCTGTACTGACGATCGACACCGTTTCCGGTGATGATGTCATTAACAGCACCGAGAAAACGCAGGATCTGACCATCACCGGTACGGCCTCTGGCCTGGCGGCGGGCGCGATCGTGACCGTGATGCTGAACGGCAAAGCCTACAGCGCCACCGTTGATAGCAACGGCCAGTGGACCACGACCGTTCCGGCTGAACAGGTGGGCGAACTGGGCGAAGCGCTGTATACCGTGACCGCCTCGGCGACGGACAGCGTCGGCAACAGCACCAGCGCGTTGCACATCGTAAACGTGGAATCCCTCCTGCCTGGCGTCATCATCAACACCGTCGCAGGCGACGATGTGATCAACGCGTCAGAGCTGGCTACCGGCCAGACCATCACGGGTACGGTGGTAAATGCCGAAGCGGGTAACACCGTGACGGTCGTCATTGGCGGCAACACCTACACCGCAACGGTGCAGAGCGATCTGTCCTGGTCCGTCGATGTTCCTGAATCGGTCCTGACGGCGCTGGGTAACGGCGACCTGACCGTGACCGCTACCGTGACCAACGGCGTGGGCAACAGCGGCAGCGGCGAGCGTGATATCACTATCGACGCCAACCTGCCGGGCCTGCGCGTAGACACCGTCGCGGGCGACGACGTGATCAACAGCATCGAACACGGGCAGAACCTGATCGTGACCGGTACCAGCGACGGCCTGACGGCAGGCACCGTGCTGACCGTGTCCGTGAACGGTAAAACCTATCCGGCCACCGTGCTGGCAGACGGCACCTGGAGCGCGGCGATCCCGGCTGCGGACGTCGGCGCGCTTGCCGCAGGTACCGTGACCGTGACCGTAGAAGGACAAAGCAGCGCGGGCAACCCGGTCTCTATCAGCCACGACGTGACCGTGGATCTGGCAACCGTGGCGATCAGCATCGATGCGATTGCTACCGACGACGTGATCAACGCGGCTGAGAAGGGCGCGGATCTGGTGCTGTCCGGCACCACCAACAACGTGGAAGAAAACCAGACCGTCAGCATCACCTTTGGCGGTAAGAGCTACACCGCGACCGTGGACGCCGACGGTAACTGGACGGCCACCGTTCCGTCCGCCGATCTAGCGGGCCTGAAGGACGGCGATGCCAGCGTGCAGGTGAGCGTTACCAACGTCAACGGCAACAGCGCGTCTGCGGGCCGCGAGTACAGCGTGGATGCGACCGCGCCGTCCGTGACCATCGGCACTATTGCGGCCGACGATATCCTGAACGCCGCGGAAGCGCAGTCTGACCTGGCGATCGCCGGTACCAGCACCGCGGAAGCGGGCCAGACCGTGACCGTGTCGCTGAACGGCAAGGACTACACCACGACGGTCGGCGCTAACGGCACCTGGACCCTGAACGTGCCGGCCGCCGACCTGGGCGCACTGACCGACGGCAGCGTGACCGTCACCGCAAGCGTGAGCGACAAAGCCGGTAACCCGGCCTCCGTTGACCACAACCTGACGGTGGACGTGACCGTGCCTGCAGTGACGATCAACACCGTCGCGGGCGACGACGTCATCAACGTGACCGAGCACGGTCAGGCGCAGATCGTCAGCGGCTCCGCCACCGGCGCGGCGGCGGGCGACAGGGTCACCGTCACTATCGGCGGCCAGACCTATACCACCGTGCTCGACGCGGCGGGTAACTGGAGCGTGGGCGTGCCGGCGAGCGTGATTTCCGGCCTCAGCGACGGCACCGTGACCGTCACGGCGTCAGTCACCGATGCGGCGGGCAACACCGGCTCTGGCACGCACGACGTGACCGTGGACACCGGCCTGCCGTCCGTGAACTTCGACGCCATCAGCACCGACAACGTGCTGAACGCGGTGGAGAAAGGTCAGGATCTGAACGTCAGCGGCACCAGCGCCAACCTGGCGGAAGGCACCGTGGTGACCGTGACCCTGAACGGTAAAAACTACACCGCGACCACCGCGGCGGACGGCAGCTGGAGCCTGACGGTACCGGCAGCGGATCTGGCGGGGCTGGGCGAAGCGAACTACACCCTGAGCGCGGCGGCCACCAACGACGTGGGCAACAGCATCAGCAACACCGCGAACCTGCTGGTCGATACCGCGCTGCCAACCGTCACCATCAACACCGTGGCGGGCGACAACGTGATCAACGCGGCGGAAGTGGCTGCGGGTCAGACCCTGAGCGGCACCGTCGCCCATGCCGAAGCGGGTAACACCGTGACGGTAACCATTGGCGGCAACACCTATACCGCAACGGTGCAGAGCGATCTGACCTGGTCCGTAAACGTGCCGTCAGACGTCCTGACGGCGCTGGGCAACGGCAGCCTGAGCGTGACCGCCACCGTGACCAACGGCCACGGCAACACCGGCTCCGGCGAGCGCGATATCACCATCGACGCCAACCTGCCGGGCCTGCGCGTGAACACCGTCGCGGGCGACGACGTAATCAACACCATCGAGCACGGTCAGAACCTGATCGTGACCGGCTCCAGCGACGGCATGACCGCGGGCACCGCGCTGACCGTGACCGTGAACGGGAAAGACTATTCCGCGACGGTTCTGGCAGACGGCACCTGGAGCGCGGCGGTTCCGGCGGCAGACGTGAGCGCGTGGCCGGAAGGCACCGTGAAAATCAGCGTCACCGGGGACAGCGCGGCGGGCAACCCAATCACCATCAGCCACGACGTGACCGTCGATCTGGCGAGCGTGGCGATCAGCATTAACGCCATCGCTACCGACGACGTGATCAACGCGGCGGAGAAGGGCGCGGATCTGGTGCTGTCCGGGGAAACCACGAACGTGGAGGCCGGTCAGACCGTTACCCTGAGCATCGGCGGTAAGATCTACACCACCACCGTGGACGCCGACGGCAGCTGGACCTATACCGTTCCGTCCGCCGATCTGGCGGGCCTGAAGGACGGCGACGCCAGCGTGCAGGTGAGCGTCACCAACGTCAACGGCAACAGCGCGTCTGCGGGCCGCGAGTACAGCGTGGATGCGACCGCGCCGTCCGTGACCATCGGCACTATTGCGGCCGACGATATCCTGAACGCCGCGGAAGCGCAGTCTGACCTGGCGATCGCCGGTACCAGCACCGCGGAAGCGGGCCAGACCGTGACCGTGTCGCTGAACGGCAAGGACTACACCACGACGGTCGGCGCTAACGGCACCTGGACCCTGAACGTGCCGGCCGCCGACCTGGGCGCACTGACCGACGGCAGCGTGACCGTCACCGCAAGCGTGAGCGACAAAGCCGGTAACCCGGCCTCCGTTGACCACAACCTGACGGTGGACGTGACCGTGCCTGCAGTGACGATCAACACCGTCGCGGGCGACGACGTCATCAACGTGACCGAGCACGGTCAGGCGCAGATCGTCAGCGGCTCCGCCACCGGCGCGGCGGCGGGCGACAGGGTCACCGTCACTATCGGCGGCCAGACCTATACCACCGTGCTCGACGCGGCGGGTAACTGGAGCGTGGGCGTGCCGGCGAGCGTGATTTCCGGCCTCAGCGACGGCACCGTGACCGTCACGGCGTCAGTCACCGATGCGGCGGGCAACACCGGCTCTGGCACGCACGACGTGACCGTGGACACCGGCCTGCCGTCCGTGAACTTCGACGCCATCAGCACCGACAACGTGCTGAACGCGGTGGAGAAAGGTCAGGATCTGAACGTCAGCGGCACCAGCGCCAACCTGGCGGAAGGCACCGTGGTGACCGTGACCCTGAACGGTAAAAACTACACCGCGACCACCGCGGCGGACGGCAGCTGGAGCCTGACGGTACCGGCAGCGGATCTGGCGGGGCTGGGCGAAGCGAACTACACCCTGAGCGCGGCGGCCACCAACGACGTGGGCAACAGCATCAGCAACACCGCGAACCTGCTGGTCGACACCGCGCTGCCAACCGTCACCATCAACACCGTGGCGGGCGACAACGTGATCAACGCGGCGGAAGTGGCTGCGGGGCAGACCATCAGCGGTAAAGTGGCGAACGCGGAAGCGGGTAACACCGTGACGGTAACCATCGGCGGCAACACCTATACCGCAACGGTGCAGAGCGATCTGACCTGGTCCGTAAACGTGCCTGAGTCCGTTCTGACGGCGCTGGGCAACGGCGATCTGGCCGTTTCAGCCACCGTGACCAACGGCCACGGCAACACCGGCTCCGGCGAGCGCGATATCACCATCGACGCCAACCTGCCGGGCCTGCGCGTGGACACCGTTGCGGGCGACGACGTGATCAACACCATCGAGCACGGTCAGAACCTGATCGTGACCGGCTCCAGCGACGGGCTGGCGGTGGGCACCACGCTCACCGTGACCGTCAATGGTAAAACCTATGCGGCTTCCGTACTGGCAGACGGCACCTGGAGCGCGGCAATCCCGGCGGCAGACGTCGGCGCCCTGGCCGCGGGGACGGTAACCGTCACCGTAGAGGGTCAGAGTACCGCGGGTAACCCGGTGACCATCAGCCATGACGTCACTGTCGACCTGGCGGCGGTTGCCATCAGCATTGATGCCATTGCCATCGACGACGTGATCAACGCGGCGGAAAAAGGTGCGGATCTGGTGCTCTCGGGCAGTACCACTAACGTGGAAGAAAACCAGACCGTGACCATCACCTTTGGCGGTAAGTCTTACACCGCGAACGTTGATGCCGACGGCAACTGGACCGCCACCGTTCCGTCCGCGGATCTGACCGGTCTGAAAGACGGCGACGCCAGCGTGCAGGTGAGCGTGACCAACGTGAACGGCAACAGCGCGTCTGCTGGCCGCGAGTACAGCGTAGATGCGACCGCACCAACCGTGACTATCGATACGGTTGCGGGCGATAACGTGATCAACGGCAGTGAAGCCGGTGCAGGGGTGACTGTTTCCGGTACGACAACGGCCGAAGTAGGTCAGACCGTAACCGTGACGCTTGGCGGGAATAGCTATACCGCGCAGGTTCAGCAGGGCGGTATCTGGAGCGTCAACGTGCCGTCGGCAGACCTGTCAGCATTGGCCGACAGCGGGTATACCGTACAGGTGAGCGTGAGCGATGCCGCGGGTAACCCTGGCAGCGCGGATAAAGCGATTACGCTCGACACCACGCCGCCGACCGTCAGCTTTAACGTTGTGGCGGGCGATGACGTGATCAACAGTCAGGAACACACCCAGGCGCAGATCGTCAGCGGGACAGCTACCGGCGCGAACGTCGGCGATAAGCTGGTCATTACCATTGGTTCAAACCAGTACACCACCGCCGTTGACGCTAACGGTAACTGGAGCGTGGGCGTACCGGCTAGCGTCATCTCTGCGCTGACCGACGGCTCCGTGACCATCAGCGCGACCATTACCGACAGCGCGGGTAACAGCAGCACCCAAACGCATGACGTGCTGGTGAATACCGCCTCCGTCGCGCTCACCGTCAATACCCTGAGCGGTGATGACGTGATTAACGCGGCTGAAGCAGGCAACGCGCTGGTGATTAACGGTTCCAGCGCGCAGTTTGCCAGCGGTACGCAGGTCACCGTCACCCTGAACGGTAAGAGCTACACGGCGACCATTCAAAGCGATGGTTCCTGGACAACAACCGTTCCGGCGGCAGACGTGGGGGCACTGGCTGATGGCGCGAGCTATCAGGTGGCTGTTTCCGCGCAGGACAGCGCGGGCAACAGCGCATCGGCTACGCACAACATCAGCGTGGATACCACCGCGCCGGTGGTGAGCATTGCCACGCTCTCCGGTGATGATGTCCTGAATGCGGCAGAAGCGCAGCAGCCGCTTACCGTGCACGGTTCTTCCAGCGCGGAAGCAGGCCAGACGGTGACGGTGACGCTGGGTAGCAAAACCTACACTGCGACCGTCGCCAACGACGGCACGTGGACGCTGGACGTTCCTGCTGCCGACCTTGCCAGCCTGAGTGAAGGCGCGCTGACGGTAACCGCGTCGGTCAACGACAAAGCGGGTAACAACGGTCAGACCACGCACACCTTAACGGTGGATACCGTGGCGCCAACCGTCACCATCAGCACCGTGGCAGATGACGATATCGTCAACAACGCGGAGCAGCTGGCAGGCCAGACCATCAGCGGCACCACCACCGCGGAACAGGGCCAGACGGTGACCGTCTCCTTCAACGGTCATAGCTACCAGGCGACCGTCGGGGCCGATGGTTCGTGGTCAGTCTTCGTGCCGGGCCGTGATTTCCTCGGCCTGACCGACGGGGATTACACCATTACGGCTGCGGTGAGCGATAAGGCCGGTAACCCGGGCAGCGCAACGCATGACGTGACGCTGAACGGTGACGTACCGACTATCACCATCAACACCTTTGCCGAAGATGACATCGTCAGCGCGGCAGAACACGGTACGCCGCTGGTCGTCAGCGGTACTACCGACGCGCCTGCGGGCCAGACGGTGACCATTACGCTGAACGGTAAAACGTATACGGCAACCGTGCAGAATGACGGCAGCTGGAGCTACACCCTCGGCAGCGCCGACGTGACCGCGCTGGCAGACGGCGGTGCGTATGTGATTAACGCCCAGGTGAGCAACACCATCGGCAACAGCGCCAGCGACAATCACACCGTGACCGTGGATCTGACCGCACCGTCAATGGGGATCAGCATTGATTCTCTGCAAAACGATACCGGCTTAAGCGCGAGTGATTTCATCACCAACGACAGCCAGGTGATTGTGAACGGTACGCTGACCGCACAGCTCGGCAACAATGAGAAAGCGCAGATCAGCCTGGATGGCGGTGCCACCTGGATTGACCTGACCGTTACCGGCACCAGCTGGCGCTACGCCGATGGGCGGACGTTGACGGATGGAACGTACCAGTATCAGGTGCGCGTGATCGACAATGCTGGAAACGTGGGGGCGACGGACAGCCAGGACGTGGTGATTGACCTGACCGCACCAGCGGCAACGACGATTACCGTGGATTCCATCACCCAGGATACCGGTCTGTCCGACAGCGACTTTATCACCAGCGACAATCAGATCAGCCTGAAAGGGACTCTGGGTGCGGCGCTGGGCAGCGGCGACCACGCGCAGATCAGTCTGGACGGCGGCGTCACCTGGACCGACGTTAGCGTCAGCGGCCTGAGCTGGACCTATGTCGACGGCCGTACGCTGGCCGACGGAGATTACAACTATCAGCTTCGCGTGATTGATAATGCCGGCAATATCAGCGCCACTGCCAGCCAGGTGGTGACCATTGATACGGTTGTGCCAGACGCCAGCAAAACGATCTCCATTGACAGCATCAGCGACGATACCGGACTGAGCGGCAGCGACTTTATCACTAACGATACCTCGCTGACGCTGCACGGCACCCTGGGCGCGACGCTGGCTGACGGCGAATACGCGCAGATCAGCATCGACGGCGGCGTGACCTGGCAGAACGTGATTGTCACCGGCAACAGCTGGTACTACGTGGATGGCCGTACGCTGGGTAACCAGACCTACGACTACTACGTTCGCGTGGTGGATGCGGCGGGCAACATCGGCTCTAGCGCGCATCAGCAGGTGACCGTGGATACGGTTGCCCCGGATGCGGCCATTACGGTGACCGTGGATAACATCACCATTGATACCGGGTTCGATAACAACGACTTCCTGACCAGCTCTACCTCGTACACCCTCAACGGGACGCTCGGGGCCCAGCTCGGTTCGGGCGAGTACGTGCAGGTGAGTATGGATGGCGGCACCACCTGGGTTTACGCCACCGTAAGCGGCACCCAGTGGAGCTACAACGATACGCGTACCCTGACTGACGGTAATTACAACTATCAGGTTCGGGTTGTGGATCAGGCGGGCAACGTTGGGGCCACCACCGCGCAGGCGGTGACGGTTGATACCCAGGCGCCGCAGTACGGCATCACCATTGACAGCATCAGTGAAGATACCGGGCAGTCCAGCAGTGATTTCATCACGATGGACACCACGCTGACCATCAACGGCTCGCTCGGCAGCGCGCTGGCAAGCGATGAGCGCGTGCAGATAAGCCTGGACGGCGGCAATACCTGGATCGACACCACCGTCACCAACCAGCGCTGGAGCTACACCGATACCCGCGACCTGGCGGACGGGGATTACACCTATCAGGTGCGGATCATCGACCAGGCAGGCAACGTCGGATCTACTTCGTCGCAGGTGGTGACGGTTGACACCACGCCACCTTCAACGGTAGGGACAGTTGTCAGCTATACCGACGGTGAAGGCGAGCGCACGGGCACCTTTGGCAGCGCCGTCGCCACGGATGACGACTCTCCGGTGATCAACGGTACGCTTAACCGCGCGCCGGACGACGGCGAGATTGTTCAGCTTTATCGCGACGGGGTTCTGCTGGGACAGGTGACGATGAACGGTACGGCAAGCTGGTCCTTCCAGGACAATGGCCTGCTTGACGGTAATCACACCTACATTGTGCGCGTGACCGACAAAGCCGGTAACTACACGGAATCTGACGGTTTTGTGCTGAATGTTGATACCAGCATTCCAACGACCACCGCGTCGGTTACCGCGCAGACAACCTCGGATACCACGCCAATCCTGAGCGGTACGGTATCTGCGGACCTGGTGAACGGAGAGTACCTGGTAATTATTATCAACGGGAAAACTTACACGTCGCAGACCGGCGGCGCGGTAGTGGTCGACCCGGATCACAACACTTGGTATCTGCAGATCCCGGACAGCGATGCCCTGAGCGTGACGAACTACGACGTAACGGCGCAGGTGAAGAGCAGTGCCGGTAACGGTAACACCACCGGATCGACGACCGGCAGCCTGGTGATTGGCACCACCACTGTGAATACCGACTGGGCAACCACGGCGGGTAATGCCAACAACTCGACCATGGCCATTGGCATGAACAGCAGCGGCCTGTGGAATATCATTGCCAACGGACAATCCTATTCCAGCAGCGACAGTTCGACGTACGCGGCGAATACCCTGACGAATACGCGTAACTATTACGCGGTGAGTCAGACCGCAGCCGACTTCGATCGTAACGGCACGCAGGACATCTTCGCGACCGAGAACACCTATGGCGGCTCGACGCAGGTAATGTGGACCTACGATGGCAGTACCTATACCGGAAGCCAGCTTTCTGTAGGAACGACTATCTGGTACGGCGGCGTGGTTGCGTACGACAAAACCGGTGATGGTTATCTGGATCTGGCGTACGGCGATGCGGGTAATGACTCCATTACCTACGTTGTGAACAACAACGGCGTGCTGACGCCGGACGGGACTAACGGCGGCGCAGGATTCTGGGGACAGTTCACGACCATGCGTGAAATCTCCGGCGTCGATATTAACAACGACGGTACTGTGGACATCGTTCAGCATACTAACCGTAGCGGCGCGTACTCGCTGACCGTGATGAACAACAACGGTAACGGTACGCTGTCCATCGGCCAGAACCTGACCAACGTGTTTGTGGTCAACGCCTCAAATACCACCACTGCGGCATCCATGACGTGGGCGGACTTCAACGGTGATGGCTACATGGATCTCTACCTGGGCTCCAGCTACAACAACACTGGTGGGGTGATCTACTACAACAACGGTGCAGGGCAGTTGTCCGCGACCAAGAGCGCGGTTGAGGCCTCTAACGCCTCGGCGGGCTACCTGTCGGTGGCGGTTGACTGGAACGGTGACGGGCAGATGGACATTATCAAGCTCAGCACCTACGGCACGGCGCAGACGGCAACCTTGTTCACCAACAACGGCTACGGTTCGACCTGGACCTCAAGCCAGCTGGCCTCAGGGTTGAGGAACGTGACGGGTGTTGCAGCGGTAGACTACAACTGGGACGGTACGAAAGATCTGCTGGTATCACTGCAGGCGGGTTCAGTGTCTCTGATACAGAACACCACGAAGATTGCTGACGGTACCGCAATGCACCTGCACATTGTGGATAGCGAAGGCATCAACGCCTACTACGGAAATACGGTTAATCTGTATAACGCATCCGGCATTCTGGTGGCCTCGCAGATCATCAACGCCCAGTCCGGTATTGGTTCGAACGATGCCTCAGCGCTGGTGAGTTTCTACGGGCTGGATCCGAATGAAACATACTCCGCGCAAATCGTGAAGATCACTAACGGGGTGTCGGATAACGTCACCTGGGACGGTCTGGAAGCGGGTAACGGCAAAGAGGGATACGTCCTGACGGCCGAAGCGGCAACCGGCGGCCACAGCGGGACGATCACCGGCACCGGCTATAACGACACCTTTATCGCAGAGGATGGCACCTATACCTATAACGGCTCCGGCGGCTGGAATACCACCTCCGATTACGACACCTGGAGCAACACCGGCGGGATGGACGTGGTGGACTACCGTAATGCAACCTCCGGCATCACGGTTGACCTGCGACTGTCAACGGCCCAGGACACGGGCTTTGGCACCTCGCGTCTGCTCAACATTGAAGGCATCAACGGCTCGGATTACGACGACGTGATCACCGGCAACAGTGGTGATAACCAGTTCGAAGGCCGCGGCGGTAACGACACCTTCAACATTGGCAGCGGCGGTCACGATACGTTGCTCTACAAGCTGATCAACGCCTCGGATGCGACCGGCGGCAACGGCAGCGATGTGGTGAACGGCTTTACCGTCGGTACCTGGGAAGGGACGGCAGATACGGATCGTATCGACCTGCGCGACCTGCTTTCCGACAGCGGTTATACCGGCACGGGCTCGGCGAGCTACGTGAACGGTGTGGCCACGCTGGACAGCAGCGCGGGCAACATTGCCGATTATATCCGTGTCGTGCAAAACGGCAGTAACACCGAAATCCAGGTTGACCTGGACGGAACGGGCGGTCAGTTCTCACCGACCACTCTGGTGACGCTGAACGGCGTGCAGACGGATCTGGCCACGCTGCTGGCTAACCATCAGCTGTTAATTGCGTAAAACAACGCCGCGGGGAGCAATCCTCGCGGCCTTTTGCGTTTCTTTACACGACTAGCAATAACCCTATATTTCACAAGATTATTTTGCGGGCTCGTTTAGGAAGTGTTCGATTTTCAATCATTCCGCAAAGGTATCATTTCAGGGCGAAATCATCGCACTGGACAGGACGTAGCATTATGAAGACACATCCACAGTACGAACCCTGGCTGCAGGGCATGCTGATCATCGCAAAACACTACCGGCTGGATTTCTCGGCGGAGCATGTTCGGGTCACGATTAATCACGAAAGTCAGTCTCCACGCCAGCTGGTGCTGGAGGAAATGGCGCGCCAGCTCGGGCTGGGGATGCGTACGGTGGCGGCGAAAGCCGTCTCGCTTGACCCGTGGCGCCTGCCGCTGTTGGCAGAGTTCACCGGTGGGCAGGTTGCGGTGATCAACCGTATGGACAGCGAAGGGAACGTCAGCCTGCAGTTCAGCGGCGACGGGGGTCTGGAGACGACGCTGACGCGTGAGGAGCTGGGGTCACGGTTAAAAGGTCTGCTGGTACTGCGTCCGCTCGAATCCACGCCGGACGCGCGCGTAGATGACTATATCAAACCCTATGAGAAAAACTGGTTCTGGCAGCTGGCGCTTAAAGATTGGCGGCGCTACAGCGACATTATGCTGGTGGCGCTGGTGGCCAACGTGCTGGCGCTCTCGGGCATGGTGTTTTCCATGCAGGTGTACGACCGCGTCGTGCCCTCCCAGTCGGAAGCCACGCTGTGGGTGCTGTTTGGCGGGGTGATGATTGCCATTATTTTCGAATTCATCATGCGCATGCTGCGCGTGCATATTTCCGATGTGGTCGGGAAGCGGGCCGACCTGCGTATCTCTGAACGTGTCTTTGCCCACGCGCTGCGCATCAAAAACGGTGCGCGCTCCAAATCCACGGGGTCGTTTATCGCCCAAATCCGCGAGCTGGAGTCGGTGCGTGAGCTTATTACGTCAACCACTATTGCGGCGATCTCCGATCTGCCGTTCTTCCTGCTTTTCGTTTTCATTCTGTGGATGATTGGCGGTCCGCTGGTGCTGGTGGTACTGCTTGCCGTGCCGCTGCTGCTGATTCCTGGCCTGCTGGTGCAGCGCCCGCTGGGGAAACTCTCCAGTGAAGGGATGCGCGAATCCGCGATCCGTAACGCCACGCTGGTGGAAGCGGTGCAGGGCATTGAAGATATCAAACTGATGCGTGCCGAACAGCGCTTCCAGAATCAGTGGAATAACACCAATGACGTTGCCGCCAACGTAGGCATGAAGCAGCGCTGGCTGACGGGGCTGTTGCTTACCTGGACCCAGGAAGTGCAATCGATCGTTTACGCGGTGGTGCTGCTGGTGGGCTGCTATCTGGTGATTAGCGGAGACATGACCACCGGTGCGCTGGTGGGAACCTCCATCCTTGCGTCCCGTACTATCGCCCCGCTATCGCAGATTTCTGGCGTGCTCTCGCGCTGGCAGTCAGCCAAGGTGGCACGTAAGGGGCTGGACGACCTGATGCAGCGTCCGATTGACGATCCGCAGCAGGGTAAGAAAGTACATAAAGCACACCTGCGCGGTGATTATGTGCTCGAAGACGTGGGATTCTGGTACGACGAAGAAGAGAAACTGACCGTCCTGAACATCCCCAAACTGCAGATTCGCGCCGGCGAACGCATTGCGGTGCTGGGGCGCAACGGTTCAGGGAAAAGTACGCTACTGCAGCTACTTGCGGGGATGCAGGAACCTCAGCAGGGCAGCATTTTGCTGGATGATATTGCCATGAACCATCTGGATACCGCGGATGTTCGCCGCGATATGCAGCTGCTCGGTCAGCAGGCCCGCCTGTTCTTCGGCTCCGTGCGCGACAACATCCTGATGGGAAATCCGCTGGCGACGGATGAAGAAATACATCAGGCGCTGGTTAACAGCGGCGCGCTGGAGTTTGTCCGCAAACAGAAGATGGGCCTGAACTACATCATTAACGAAGGTGGCGCGGGGCTTTCCGGTGGACAGCGCCAGGCGCTGCTGCTGGCGCGTGCGCTGATTACCTCGCCGAATATCCTGCTTCTCGATGAACCGACAGCCTGGCTGGACGAGGTGAGCGAGAAGCAATTTATACAGCACCTTCATCAGTGGCTGGGCAAGCGCAGAACGCTGGTGGTCGCCACGCACCGCCTGCCGATTCTGGACCTGGTCGACCGGATCATCGTGCTAGAAAACGGCAAGGTGGTGATGGATGGCCCTCGCGATACGATTTTGGGCCAGCACGGTATGGCTGCGCAAAAAGCACCGCAGCGCACCGTGACCATGAAACCTGCGGCGGTCGCAGAGGAGGGCGTAGCATGAATGATTTTTCCCGCGTGAATAGCCGCCTGAAGGAACCGCGACTTCCGCGTTCAACCCTGGTGGCGTGGTCGCTGTTTGCCCTGCTGGTGGTGTTTATCACCTGGGCGAGCCTGTTCCATCTTGATGAAGTCACCACCGGCAGCGGCAAGGTAATACCGTCTTCCCACGAGCAGGTCATTCAGTCACTGGAAGGGGGGATTATCCACAGCCTGATGGTGCGCGAGGGTGATATTGTTGAACGTGGCCAGCAGCTCGCGCAGCTCGATCGCACCAAAACCGAGTCCAGCGTGCTGGAGAGTGAATCTCGGCTGAACGCAGCTCTGGCAACCGCTGCACGTCTGAATGCGGAAGTGAACGACGTGGAGCTGGTGTTCCCAGAGGAACTGGATGATGACGTTGAGCTGGTCAAACAGGAAACGGCGCTGTTTCAATCGCGCCGCGAGAGCCTGGAAAAAGGCCTGGCCGGTTTACGCCAGGGGGCAGAGCTTGTGCAGCGTGAACTGTCGTTAACGCGCCCGCTGGTCACGCAAGGGGCTGCCAGTAAGGTAGAAGTCTTACGACTTGAGCGCCAAAAAAACGAGCTTGAAAGCAAAATCACCGAAATGAAGAATCAGTATTACGTTCGCGCCCGGGAAGAGCTGGCGAAAGCGAACGCGGAAATTGAAGCGCAGCGTTCGGTGATGAAAGGCCGTGCAGATTCTCTCTCGCGTCTGACCTTCACCGCGCCGGTTCGGGGGATTGTGAAAGATATCGACGTCACGACCGTGGGTGGCGTCATTCCACCCAATGGTAAACTGATGAGCCTGGTTCCGCTTGATGACCAGATGCTGATTGAGGCGAAAATCTCCCCGCGCGACGTTGCTTTTATTCATCCGGGTCAAAACGCGCTGGTAAAAATCACCGCCTATGACTACTCCATTTACGGTGGGCTGGAGGGGGTGGTAACGATGATTTCACCGGATACGCTACAGGATGAAGTGAAAAGGGATGTCTACTACTATCGCGTTTATATTCGTACCGACCGTAATCACCTGACGAATAAACAGGGTAAGGATTTCCCTGTGTTTCCGGGCATGATTGCTACCGTTGATATTAAAACGGGAAGTAAAACCATTATTGATTACCTGCTGAAACCGTTGAATAAAGCGAAAGAGGCACTTCGGGAAAGATAACCTTGAGGCGTTCGGAGATCCGAACGCCAGTTTTATAATGCGGTGGTGGCGATATTTACAACGGTGCGTCGTTCCTTCGGTATCACATTGATATAGTGCGTTACGTACGCGAAGTATAATCCCGCATAGTTTTCGACTAACTCCATAAACGCCGGGTAGATTGTCATACGACCGTCGCCCCGATCTTTGAGATACCCCTGTTCCTGTGCCGCTTTGATAATTCGATTAACGTGGATGCGTGAAACAAAAAACTCTTTTGCGAGCGTGCTTGCTGAGTAATCGATTGTCGCACCATGGGCAGTTTTATTTCCCATTGCCTGCAAATAAAGATGCAGCATAATCATTCGTCCTCCATCCTTTTCGATAAATAAGCCTACCTCAGGCAATACCTTTCGGAATGTTAATCCTCGAAAAAGATATTCAGATGCCCGGCGGAAGAAATTATTTCTTAAAACATCACTGTCCAACAGGTTTACATTGATATTAAACGCTGGGTACAAAATGCTGACAGGTAAAAATGCGCCTGACATATAGCGTTTAAGTTCATCTAATCCTTTTTGCGTCGGTTCGATAATGGTTTTTCGACGATCTTCTGGACAGCGCCAGGTCTTGATGCGCCCGGTGGTTCTAAGTATGGTGATGATAGCAATAACGCTGTTTGGGCTGGCTATTTTGTACTTTGAGCATAACTCCTTTATCTCTGAAACTGACTCGGCCTGATTGCCAAAAATAAAACAACACATGGAAAGGATGATGTTGAAGCGAGATTCCTGCAGCATTGTTTTGTAGAACAAAGGTTGTTTTTTATAGATTGCGTCATTAATTGCATAGTGTTCTTTTATTGCTTCGCTAAACCGTGGGTTGCTTTTGATGACATCCCTTCGATGTAGCAGAGCCCTGGATGAGATATGATTATCCATTGCTTTTTCTCTTATTTTAACGAACCGATGATGTGATAATTTTAGTCTTCTGTCCGGCAGAGGTATTATACCCCGCGCGCAGTATATTTACCGTTGTTATTTAAAAGTATTGTTATATTTATGCTGCTTATGAATCCGTGTGTTGATAAACGCAAAGATGTTCCGGATAGTTAGGGTGATAACGGTTTATTAACGTCCTGGCGTGTTGTAAAATTATTATGTACAACACGTTAAATCGTAATTTGTAACAATCGAATATAAATGCTTTCGTTTACCTGTGGATTTCTTTCCGTCAGGGGGAGCAGTGTTTTTGTACCCAGGAGCAGCTTATGGCCCAAAATATTTCCCGAAAAAATGTTGCTTGTCATGAGCAAGAGTTTGTCATCTCTGCCTGTGGTTTTACTTTCCAGGGATACCGCTTGTTACTAGAAGAGCAGGGGATAAAGGCTTCGCATCTCCAGTTTAATGATGATGAGATCCTGCCTCGGGATGTCGAAGAAATCCTTTCAAACCAACATGTTAAAGTATCGGTTTTTCTGGGTAAGGATATCGTTAACCTTCTCGAGAGTATAAAGAGGCTGGCTTCAGTTCTTAATGCGCTTCCTGTTTTAAGCCAGGTTACCCTGTATGGACAAATCCCTGATAGCTGGTTGCATCGCACCCTTACCAGTCTTGTGGATAATAAACTCAAATTATCGATGATTCGCATTGCCACTATTTCCGATGTAGCGGAGTGTCTTAAAAAAAATTCAGTGGTGTTCAAGGACTGTTCTCGCCTATTACGTGAGGAGTCGTTGAATTACGCATATAAAGATAATTGCAAGGGTTTGACGAAGCGCGAACTCAACGTATTACTCAATTTTTATCGCGGGATGTCGGTTAAAGATCAGTGCGAAAAGTTGGGGTTGTCTGACAAAACGGTTTATACGCATCGTAAACAAGGCATTGAAAAGTTAGATTTTATTCGTCTGTCGGTGAGCGAACCTAATGCATTCAAGCTGGAAAGTATAGTCGGTCGCAAAAAAGAGAATACTCTCCTCTCAAGTAGGGAGATTGAGATCTCTAATGCGTTGCTTAAAAGAGAAATATTTCCTGCCTATCAGGTTATCACCGATCGCTATAAGAAAGTGGTAGGTTTTGAAATTCTGTTACGCTGGAATAATAATGGTAAAATTGTAAAGCCGGCCAGTTTCTTATCAGAAATTTCTAATGTAGAGGTATGGCTTAAAATCACTGCGCTGGTGATCCACGCAGCTGTGGTTGGGATCAATAAATATAATGGAAAGTACTATTTCTCTGTCAATATACCGCCTCAACTTGCGTCAGGGAATGCTTTGCCAGGCATGGCGAAAAAAGCCATTGAAATGCTTCTGAAGCCAGAGTGGTGCGAAAAGCTGGTGTTTGAGTTCGCCGAAACCATTGATGTTATGAAAGATAAAACCATCCCTGAAACCATGCAGCGCTTGCGTAATACCGGGTGCCGTTTATTCTTAGATGACTGTTTTTCTAACCATCACACGCTTTTCCCCGTAAGGCAGGTGCATTTTGATGGGCTAAAACTTGACCGGGATATTGTGGCTCAGTTTGTGGCTAACGATAATGACTATAATCTTATTAAAGCGATACAATTTTATAGCGAAATCACGGGAAGCGATTGCATTGCGGAGGGCGTAGATAGTGAAGAAAAATTTGATAAACTCGTTGCGCTGGGCGTAAAAAGTTTCCAGGGATACTATCTTTCTCGTGCCGTAAAAGAAGAAGAGCTAGACCGTACGGTGCGATTGTTCAGTTAAGTTATCATGCTGGGGGACAGGCGTAATCGATGAGATTACGTCATGGACCCACCAGCAAAATAGGCTGAAAATTAAATTTTCTTTACGTCAATTTTAGAGATCGTCGCGGGTGAACCCCACTACGATTTCGAGCGTGTTGCGTATAACATCGCAGGCCTCTTGGTCTTGCGTTATTTCAAGAGCATGTATCAGTTGCAATATAATTTCTTTATTAGAAAGATTATCACCACAAAGCATAATACAGCGAATTGCAGAGCCTAATACTTCAGCCTCGTCATTAAGATGCTGTCCAGCGTTTAAAAAGTGCTCTGCCAGTCCTTTATCGTGCAGCGCGTCAAAATTATACGTCTGCTGCCTCATCGCCTTGATCATGATGGTCATCCTGTGTGTAGTGATTAGTGTTTTTTGTCTGGGAAAAGAACGTTCTCTTTTTTCAAAAGCGAACTAATACGGCCTGCATCGTAATCGCCAATCATTCTTCCTTGAGCTTGTAAAGTGCCAGCCACTCTCAGACGTACCTCAGCTTCAGCTGCGACCAATGCATTCTTACGTTCATCATTTGATTCAACGTTAGCCATCCGAAGTAACCGATTAGCCAGCGACGTAAAGGAGATAAGTCCGTTCTCTTTTAATATCGAGAGTACGGCTTCGCCAATCAGGTCGTCTTTAAGTCGTTCAAATTTAGTTCTATGCATAGCTTCAATCTCACTCTGCTACACCGAATGGGCTGTAACATTGGGTTGGTTATCGCCTAATGATAGAGTGATTTCCTATCCTCGCGAAACCCACTTAGTAAGTAACACTTATTTTCCACGCTACCGCTCGAAGAAGAGGGCGATAAGGTCGTTGTAATGGGCTTTTTCAGCCTCACAGGTGGCGTCTTCGATTCGACGTAAGAGTTTTGTACAAATTTTTAGTCTGCTTAATTGTACATTCTCTTTAATAATTTCACCGACGATCTCCCCCAGCGTCTCCTGCTGGGTGGGGATCATGTTTTTGCTAAAATACAGTGTAATAGCACTTTCAGCTGAAGATGGGGCGTGATTACGTCTCATAGTTCTCTACCGTTTAAAAACATTTCATTAACTTTGATATGACTGAATTTATACCATTATGGAAAATCTGTACAGGATATTTGTACAAATATTTTTAATCCATGCTTCACATACGCGTTTAGCGCGATAAAGAAAATGCCGAGATACGGAGCGTTTTCCCGCGGTAACGGGCGACAAACGGAGAGAGGGTTACAGGCGGAAGTGGCAGGGCAGGCGAGCAATCAGGCCCCGAAGGGCCTGCTGTTATTTACGACCCAAAAGCAGTCCAAGAACAATACCCACAGCACCTGCTGCAATCAAACCAGAGAGGGGATTGTTTCGTACAGCTTCAGTGACGTCGGAAACCGCGTCACTGGCCTGCGCGGCGTATTTTTTAGCTGCACCTTTCACCTGATGCTTCGGTGAGTCAACGAATTCGCCAAACTGCTGCTGGGCAGAACCTGCCAGCTCGTCGACTTTATTTTTGGCCTTTTCGCCAGCGTATTGTGCGTGTTTATCAGCGTCGATATCAGACATTGTTGCCTCCTTTTGATGATGACTTAAGCGTAGTCATTCATTGCGATCTTTGCGGCAATTCAGGATATGTCTCAATGGACCGTATCAAGGGTTTACAGAATATCGCCCTTAATTTACTATACCCCCCTATAGTATATCAGGAGGGCATATGCCGCATTCACCTGCAGATAAAAAACGAATCCTAACGCGTGTTCGTCGTATTCGGGGACAGGTCGATGCCCTTGAACGTGCGCTGGAATCGGGCGATCCCTGTCTGGCCATCCTGCAGCAAATTGCCGCCGTGCGCGGCGCTGCCAATGGTCTGATGGGCGAAATGGTCGAAATTCACCTCAAAGATGAGCTGGTCACGGGGGAGACAACCCCGGATCAACGGGCCGCCCGGATGGCAGAAGTCGGCCATTTGTTGCGCTCTTATCTAAAATAAACTCACCGACCTCACAATAAGGGAAGTCATTATGAAATCTCGCGCAGCTGTTGCGTTCGGCCCCGGCCAACCGCTCAAGATCGTTGAAATTGACGTAGCACCACCGAAAAAAGGCGAAGTGCTGATCAAAATTACCCATACCGGCGTATGCCACACCGATGCGTTTACCCTGTCGGGTGACGATCCTGAAGGTGTGTTCCCGGCGGTACTTGGCCACGAAGGTGGCGGTATCGTGGTGGAAGTGGGCGAGGGCGTGACCAGCCTGAAAGCGGGCGACCATGTGATCCCGTTGTACACGGCCGAATGCGGCGAGTGTAAGTTCTGCAAGTCCGGCAAAACCAACCTGTGCCAGGCCGTACGCGCTACGCAGGGTAAAGGCCTGATGCCGGACGGAACCACCCGTTTCTCCTACAACGGCGAACCGATCTATCACTACATGGGGACCAGCACATTCAGTGAATACACCGTATGTGCAGAAATCTCATTGGCAAAAGTGAACCCACAAGCGCCGCTGGATAAAGTCTGTCTGCTGGGCTGCGGCGTGACTACCGGTATCGGTGCAGTACACAACACGGCAAAAGTGAAAGAAGGTGACACGGTTGCGGTGTTCGGCCTGGGCGGGATCGGTCTGGCGGTTATCCAGGGCGCGGTGCAGGCAAAAGCCGGTCGCATCATCGCAGTGGATACCAACCCGGAGAAATTCAAGCTGGCGGGCGAGATGGGCGCTACCGATTTCGTTAACCCGAAAGATCACGAGAAGCCCGTGCAGGATGTGATTGTCGAGCTGACCGACGGTGGCGTTGATTTCAGCTTCGAATGCATCGGTAATGTTAACGTGATGCGTTCAGCGCTTGAATGTTGTCACAAGGGCTGGGGTGAAAGTATCATCATCGGCGTGGCGGGCGCGGGTCAGGAAATCAAAACCCGTCCGTTCCAGCTGGTGACCGGACGCGTGTGGCGTGGTTCAGCGTTTGGCGGCGTGAAAGGCCGTACGCAGCTGCCGGGAATGGTTGAGGATGCCATGGTCGGCAAAATTCAGCTCGATCCGTTCATCACCCACCGCCTGCCGCTGGATCAGATCAACGAAGCCTTTGATCTGATGCACGAAGGGAAATCTATCCGTACCGTCATACATTTCGGCGACAACTAATTATTCTGCCAGCGGTTTTTACCGCTGGCATTTCTTTAATAATCTTCTCTAAAGTGTGACCTGCCTGGCGCTTTTAGCCGTAATCTAATTTCCTGCCGTGCCGATGACTATTTTACAGGCGTGTTTTTACGCATCTTACCTATAAGAGAGTCGACGGTCATGGACAACACAACTTCGATGCCGGCACAGTTCAAGCTGGGCTTCCTGCATCATATCCGGCTGGTTCCGCTGTTTTCCTCCATTCTCGGTGGCATTATCCTTCTGTTTGCCTTGAGCTCAGGTCTGGCGGGCTATTTTCTGTTAAAAGCGGACTCCGATCAGCAGGATGTCACAGCAGAAATCCAGGTTCGTACCGGTTTATCGAACAGTTCTAACCACTTACGTACTGCCCGTATCAACATGATCCACGCGGGCGCGGCGAGCCGTATCGCCGAAATGGACGCAATGAAGCAGAACATTGCTGAAGCGGAAACCCGCATCAAGCAATCGCAGGACGCGTTTGCCCAGTACATGAAACGTTCCGTACGTACGCCGGCAGACGAAGCGCTGGATACCGACCTGAAGGCCAGTTTTGATGCGTACATTGCCGGGCTTCAGCCGATGCTGAAATTCGCGAAAAACGGCATGTTTGAAGCCATCATTAACCATGAGAACGAAAACGCGCGTCCGCTGGATGACGCGTACAACGCCGTACTGCTGAAGGCAATCAAGATCCGCACCGACCGCGCCAACGCACTGTCAACACAGGCGCACACGCGCACCCAGCTGGGCCTGATGTTTATGGTGGGAGCTTTCGCGCTGGCACTGGTACTGACGGCGATGACGTTTATCGTGCTGCGTCGTACGGTGATTAATCCGCTGCAGCGCGCGGCTACCCGCATTGAGAATATCGCCAAAGGTGATTTGACCATGCCGGACGACGCGACGGGCCGCAGCGAAATTGGCCGTCTGACGCGCGATCTGCAAACCATGCAGCACTCGCTGGTCACCACCGTGGGGACAGTGCGTCAGGGCGCTGAAGAGATTTACCGCGGCACCAGCGAAATTTCTGCCGGTAACACGGACCTCTCGTCACGTACCGAGCAGCAGGCCGCCGCCATCGAACAGACAGCAGCCAGCATGGAACAACTGACGGCGACGGTGAAACAGAACGCCGACAACGCACATCATGCTAGCAAGCTGGCGGAAGATGCTTCAGGTAAAGCCAGCCGCGGCGGTCAGATGGTGTCCGGCGTGGTGAAAACGATGGGTAATATCTCCACCAGTTCGAAGAAAATCTCTGAAATTACCGCGGTGATTAACAGCATTGCCTTCCAGACCAATATCCTGGCGCTGAACGCAGCGGTAGAGGCTGCCCGTGCGGGCGAGCAGGGACGCGGCTTTGCGGTCGTGGCGAGTGAAGTGCGCACCCTGGCAAGCCGCAGTGCGAACGCAGCGAAAGAGATTGAAAGCCTGATCAACGAATCGGTGACGCTAATTGACCAGGGCTCCGGCGAAGTGGTTGCTGCGGGCAATACCATGAATGAGATTGTCGAGGCGGTAAAACGCGTCACCGATATCATGCTGGAAATTGCGGCCGCATCCGACGAGCAGAGCCGCGGTATTGTGCAGGTAAGCCAGGCGATTTCCGAAATGGATAAAGTCACCCAGCAGAACGCCTCGCTGGTGGAAGAAGCCTCTGCGGCGGCAGCGTCGCTGGAAGAACAGGGCGCGCGGTTAACCGAGGCGGTTGGCGCATTCCGCCTGAACGGGGCGAAAGCGAATCGAAATACACTGTCTGCACCCGTAGCACAGAGCGCGCCGTTGCGCCCTGCGACCGTGGCGTCAGGGGATAACTGGGAAACGTTCTAAGCCGTTAGGCTGCGCATAAAAAAGGGACCCTGGGGTCCCTTTTTTCATTTCATTATTTCTTATCCGGTAGCGCATACGCGATAACGTAATCACCGCGATCCGGCGACTGACGTGCGCCTCCGGCGTTAATGATGATGTACTGCTTGCCGGTTTTCGGCGAAACGTAGGTCATCGGGCCGGACTGGCTTCCCACCGGCAGGCGGTCTTTCCAGATCTCTTTCCCGGTTGCGGTATCAAACGCGCGCAGGTAGAAATCCTGTGTGCCGGCAAAGAACAGCAGGCCAGACTGGGTAGAGAGCGACGCGCCAAGCGTAGGCATGCCGATTGGGATAGGCATGTGCATGCGAATGCCCAGCGGACCGGTATCTTCTACGGTGCCGACAGGAACCTGCCACACCAGCTTGCCGGATTTCAGGTCAACCGCAGACATCGTACCGAACGGCGGTTTCTGACACGGAATACCCAGCGGCGACAGGAAACGCTCGCGCATTGCCCCAAACGGCGTGCCGTCCATAGGCACAATACCCATCTCAATACCGCTGGCGTTTTTCGCTACATTGGCGCGCGGCACCATGTAGTTTGCCAGGCCCAGACGCATGTCATTGACGAACATCAGGCTGTTGTTCGGGTCAATTGAGACGCTACCCCAGTTCATGCCGCCGAGTGAGCCGGGGAACTGCAGGGCGCGGTCAAGACCCGGAGGGGTGAAGATCCCCTGATGGCGCATCTCTTTAAACTGAATACGACACAGCAGCAGGTCAACCGGCGTGGCGCCCCACATGTCGGATTCAGTCAGGGTCTGGTTGCCAATCATCGGCATGCCGACAGAATACGGCTGGGTTGGCGAGTAGCGCTCACCCTCGACGTTACCCGCAGGAACCGGACGTTCTTCAACCTTGGCAACAGGCTTACCGGTTTCTCGGTTGATCATAAAGATCATGCCTTGCTTGCTGGTCTGTACCAGCACCGGCGTGGTACCGCCTTTTCCGTCAGGCAGGTCGTACAGCAGCGGCTGGGAAGGCAGGTCGAAGTCCCACAGATCGTGGTGAGTGGTCTGGAAGTGCCAGCGAACCTGTCCGGTCGTCGCGTCAACCGCCACAATGGAAGAGCTGTATTTATCATCCAGCGCGGTACGTTCTCCGCCCCAGAAGTCAGGCGTGGCGTTACCGGTAGGCAGATAGATTAAATTCAGCCTGGCGTCATAGGACATCGCTGACCAGACGTTCGGCGTACCGCGCGTGTAGGTCTGACCTTCCGGCGGCAGGCCGGTCAGGTTAGGGTTGCCTGGATCCCACGCCCATGCCAGCTTGCCGGTATGAACGTCATAGGCCCGCACCACGCCCGGCGGTTCACCGGTGGAGAAGTTATCCGCAACACGACCACCTACGACGACAACATTCCCTGCCACCAGCGGTGTCGAGGTTTGCTGGTAGTAACCAGGCTTGATGTCACCCATGCCGACGCTAAGATCAACAATGCCGTGGTCGCCAAAGTCTTCACAGACTTTGCCGTTGTCAGCGTTGATGGCAATTAGACGGGCATCGGTCGTTGGCAGGAACAGACGACGCGAACACGCCGCAGGCTGTGATTCTGCGTGTGACGTTGTCACGCTTGCATGATCTTCAAAATAGCCCAGCCCACGGCAACGCTGCCAGTTTGGCGCAGTGGCTTTCGAGTCGTATCGCCATTTCTCTTTGCCGGAGTCGACGTCTAACGCCAGCACTTTGCTGTACGGCGTACAGACATACAGCGTGTCTCCAATCTGCAGAGGGGTATTCTGATCTTCAGCACCAGACCCGTTGCTCTGCGGAATGTCGCCCGTATGGGCAACCCACGCGACTTTCAGGTCGTTGACGTTGTGCTTGTTGATCTGGTCAAGCGCGGCAAAACGGTCGCCGTGGGTGGTATTGCCCCAGTGCTCCCAGTTTTTTTGCTCCTCGCCAGGTGCAACCGGTTTAACCGGCACGGGCTCGTTCGCGGCAACTAACGTTTGTGGCTTAAACATCCAGCCAAAACTGGCCAGCATCACGACGGCGAGTACGCCTGCAATAGCAAACGCAGGGGTTTTATTCACAGGCGCATTACGGTTTGCAGCCCGCAGGAAGGGCCAGACGATGGCGCTTAGGAACGCCAGCACGGTGAACGTGAACAGGCGCGAAAACAGCGGCCAAAAGTCCCAGCCCGCGTCACTGACTGCCCAGAACAGTGAGGCAATAAACGCGAGGGTATAAAGCACGATGCCGCTGGTGCGGTTAGTGAAAATCAGGATGGCGGCAACCACCATCACAACGCCCATTATCAGGAAGTACCAACTTCCGCCTACGGTGGCGAGCTTGAAACCCAAGCCACCAACTGCCAGACCGATGAGCGCCATCAGTCCGGCAAGGAGCCACTGCAGGATACGAGGGATCCCGCGCGGCGCGCTGCCAAATGCCATTTCTATCTCCTTAAATACTCCCGTCTCTTTAGGCTTGTGCTGTGCGGCATCTGTACCAAATGGGTAATTAAAGACGAGGGTTATGCTCATAAATACGCTTTGAAGGGTTCAATAGCGCGTGAATTCATGGTTAACAAATAGTTTACGAACCATTTGGTGAATTCACGGCCATGATAAAACTGTTAAATTGTTTTACGCAATTGTTAATGAAAAATTCCGCATCATTTGGATAGAGAAGAATAAACCCGCCATGACGGCGGGCCAGATAGCAGGTAAGACGGTGATATCAGGCAGGCATTGATTTGCGAATGGCGCTGAGTAAGGTTTGAACGCCAGTAGTGTGCGGCACGTCTACGCGCGTAAGAATGCCGATAGGCTCGCCTGCGCCCGGTGAGGTGACCGGCAGCGAGACCAGTGAGCCATGGCGTAAATCATCTTTAACTGCGCCAGAAGGCACGAACCAAACGTAGTCATAATCCACGGTTAGCTGGCGTGAAAGGGAGGCCGATAAGGTTTCGATACACCCCGAAGGCAGTGTACAGCCCTGCATCTGGAGCAGAATTTCCGCGTTCTGGCGCGGAACCGTACCTTTTGGTGACACCACGACCGGCCACTCCATCACACGGCTAAGGGTTACCGTATCCTGCAACAGCGGGTGATTAGGACGAACAACCAGCTTCAGTGATTCCAGGAACAACAGCTCATAGTTAAGCCCGCTCATAAGCTCAGGATCAGACATGCGGCCAATACCCAGATCCAGCTCACCGGATTTCAGCCCTGCGAGCAGCATCGTGTTATTCATGGTCGCAACTTGAATAGTGGTATGCCTTTGGTGCTTATGAAACTGGCCAATCACGGCCGGTAAGATCCCCAGCGCCGCCGTTGGTAACGCGCCCACGCGAACAATCTCGTTGGCGTGATCCTCTTTGCGGTTTAACGCCTGGCCCGCGGTGTTGAGTGCGTCCAGCACTTTTACGGCATGGGTGAGGAACTGTTCCCCCACGAGCGTAAGCTGCGCGCCCAGGCGGCCACGATCGAAAAGTCGGGTTCCGGTAAGTTGTTCCAGCTCGTTCAGCGTTTTCGAGAGCGCTGGCTGGCTTAGGTTAAGAGTTTCAGCCGCACGCCCCAGCGTTCCCTGTTGAGCGACGGCAACAAATGTATGCAAATGGCGCAAGCGTATGCGCTGACTGAACAGACCATTTTTTTCCATAGGCGATGTTAAAAACAGAGCGATGCGGGTGACAAGTTAAGTTGTTTAAATTTGATAACCAGATAGCAAAATATTTTTAACATTTGATCTGTTTGAGTTACAACATGTTTTCATTATCGATGTTTACATCGCGCCTTCTGCATGACCATCTTCTCATTTACCGCTAACAAGGCTGCCAGACTGTTTGGCGCATCCGTTATGCCTTTCGGCAGCGCACGGTTTGACCACTCTTGTCTTAAGATCACAAATCGTAAATTCTTCCCGCCGGAGGGAATGGGGTTCTCTACACTCCAGGTAATATTCACTGGAGGCATGACATCATGGCGAACACCATCACGGCTGATGATATTCGGGAACACTTTTCGCAGGCTATGTCGGCGATGTACCAGCAGGAAGTTCCGCAGTACGGCACATTGCTCGACCTGGTTGCAGACGTAAATCTGGCGGTTCTGGAAAACAATCCACTTTTACATGAACAGCTGGCTAACGCAGATGAGCTGGCGCGCCTGAACGTTGAGCGCCACGGCGCGATCCGCGTCGGTACGGCACAAGAGCTTTCAACCCTGCGCCGCATGTTTGCCATCATGGGTATGTATCCGGTCAGTTACTACGATCTTTCTCAGGCAGGGGTTCCTGTTCACTCGACGGCGTTTCGTCCCATCAGCGATGCGGCGCTGTGCCGTAACCCGTTTCGCATTTTCACGTCGCTGCTGCGTCTTGAGCTAATTGAAAACCCGGCTCTGCGTGAACGTGCAGCCGACATTCTCTCGCGTCGAAACATCTTCACGCCGCGCTGCCTGGCGCTTATCGAACTGCATGAAACTGCAGGGGAGTTTACTGACGCGCAGGCGCGGGAATTTGTTAAAGAAGCTTTAGAAACGTTCCGCTGGCACCGTCATGCGACGGTCGACCAGGACACCTATCTGGCGTTGAGCCATGAACACCGCCTGATTGCTGACGTGGTCTGTTTCCCCGGATGTCACATCAACCACCTGACTCCGCGCACGCTGGATATTGACCGGGTACAGGCCCTGATGCCGAAGTACGGCATTGAGCCAAAAATTTTGATAGAAGGGCCACCGCGCCGTGAGGTGCCCGTGCTGCTTCGCCAGACCAGTTTCAAAGCGCTGGAAGAGCCGGTGCTGTTCGCCGGAGAGCATAAAGGCACTCATACCGCGCGTTTTGGTGAAATTGAACAACGTGGCGTTGCGCTTACGGCAAAGGGGCGTGAACTCTACGATCGTCTGTTAGGGCAGGCCGGAACCGGCAAAGATAACCTGACGCACCAGCTGCACTTGCTGGACGTGTTTAGCGCCTTCCCGGACAGCGAGATGCTTATGCGCCGTCAGGGGCTAGCCTATTTCCGCTACCGGCTGACGCCTGCCGGAGAAGCCCATCGTCACGCGTTTCGTCCGGGGGACGATCCCCAGCCGTTGATTGAGCGCGGGTGGGTAGTCGCTTCGCCGATTATCTATGAAGATTTTCTGCCCGTCAGCGCCGCGGGCATTTTCCAGTCCAATTTGGGCAATGAAACGCAGGCGCGTAGCCACGGTAATGCCAGCCGCGATGCGTTTGAAACCGCGTTGGGCAGCCAGGTCTATGACGAGTTCGCCCTTTATCAGGAGGCTGAAGCGCGGAGCAAACAGCGTTGCGGTTTACTCTAAAATCGTTACTCTGCTGGGGTGTGATGGAAAAAGAAGGTGGTTATGCAAAATCCCTCCGCCCCTGTGGTTAATACGCGCCAGGGCGCTCTGGTTGGTTGTAAGGATGACGATGTTCACCTGTGGTGCGGTATACCCTACGCCGCGCCGCCCGTGGGTGAATGGCGCTGGCGATCCCCGCGTGCGCCGGAACCCTGGGAAGGGGTTCGTCAGGCGACATGCTTTTCGCCCTCTAGCTGGCAAAGCAGCGAGTATTGCCAGACGTTAGGTGGGGGCGACCCCGGTCAATTTTCTGAAGATTGCTTGTACCTCAACGTCTGGTCTCCCTCGCAACGTAGCGTGCCCCTTCCGGTGATGGTTTGGCTGCATGGCGGGGGGTATACCATCGGCGCGGGCGGGCTGCCGCCCTACAACGGTAAAGCGTTGTCCAAGCGCGGAGCGGTGGTTGTCACACTCAACTATCGCCTTGGGCATCTCGGTTTTTTCGCCCATCCTGCGCTGGAGGGGGAAGAAGATCGCATCGTTCACAATTTTGCGTTGCTCGATCAGATTGCGGCGCTGGAGTGGGTTCGGGACAACATCGCGGCCTTTGGTGGCGACCAACATAACATCACGCTGTTTGGTGAATCCGCCGGCGCGCGCAGCGTACTGTCGCTGCTGGCCTCGCCGCTTGCGGCAGGTCTTTTTCATAAAGCAATTGTGCAAAGCGGCTATACCTTGCCGGATACGCCGCGAGAACAGGCGATGCAAAAAGGGCAAGCGCTGGCGACCCACTTTGGGCTGGAGAATGCAACGGCAGAACAGCTTCGGGCTCTACCTCCCGACGCGTTTTGGCCGCTGGTGGCACCGCTGAACATTGCCCCTGCGCCTATTGTGGGAGATTGCGTACTGCCGCAGTCCATGCTGGATGTCTTCTTTGCCGCTCGTCAGCACCCGGTTCCGATAATGATTGGCTCAAATAGCGATGAAGCCAGCGTGATGGCGGTCTTTGGGATTGATCTTGCTGGTCAGATTCAGAAGCTTCGCCGGGAGCGGCGTTTTGGACTCGGGCTGATTAAGCTGCTCTATCCGGGGGTGAAAGGGGATGAAGAACTGGGCCGACAGGTCTGTCGTGATATGGCATTCACCACCATGGGCTACGTAGTGATGCAGGCACAACAGCGCGTCGGTGCGCCGTGCTGGCGCTACTGGTTCGATTACGTTGCCGAAGCAGAGCATGCGACCTACGTCAACGGCGCCTGGCACGGTAACGAAGTGCCCTATGTGTTCGATACGCTCGGAGAGGTTGAGCCTTCGCGGCATTACGTCAACGACCGTGACCTGCAGTTTTCTTCTCAGGTGGCTGATTATTGGGTGAGTTTTGCCCGCGAGGCCGGGAAGTGCGATATCTTACCCGGGCCAACGCACTGGCCGGCATGCCGCAAAGGGCGAGATGTACTGCTACGGATGGGAGTGAATAAACATGCAGGTTTTAGGCTTGAAAACCGCTTTATGCGTGCCCGCATGAGCCTCTTCAAGCGGGTCATGAAACACCACGTCAGCCTCGATTGAGCAGGCACGCCCGAAACGCCGTCAGGCCATTTTCCGTGTCTGACGCATCACGCATTACCAGCCGGTAGCTGGCACCGGTTTTAATGCTGGTCTCAAAGGGGCGTGCCAGTCGCCCGGCGCGAACATCTTCCTCCACCAGCGTTTCATCGGCAATCGCGATACCCAGCCCCTGAATAGCGGCAGTGATGGCGAGATCCATGGTGTCGAAGTGTTGATTTTTGTGCATACCCAATGCTGCGCCATCCTGTTTTGCCAGCCACAGCTGCCAGTCGGTCTTGTCGCGCGTGGGGTGGAGAAAGGTCAGCGAGTCCAGCGCTGCGCCCGCGCGTAACGGGCTGACGACAGGTGTGAGCGCTTCTTCAAACAACAGATCGCCTGCGCTCATATGGGCACCAAACACAATGGCGGCATCATAAGATTCCGTTTTGAAATTGACGTTGTGATCGGTGGTGGTTGTCAGGGCGATCTGCAGATCCGGCTGTTCGCGTTCCACCTCCAGCAAACGCGGTACCAGCCAGCGCATGGCGCAGGTAGGGGCTTTGAGACGGATCACGGTTTGCTGGGCGCGCGCCTGGTCAGCGACGCTCAACAGATGCTCGAAAGCGGATTGCAGTTCAGGAAGCAGGGCGCTGCCCTGTGACGAGAGGCGCAGGCCCCGCGCGTGGCGTTCAAACAGAGGGAAGCCAAACCACGCTTCAAGCGCGGCGATTTTGCGGCTTACCGCGCCCTGCGTCAGGCACAGCTCCTTGGCCGCGTGGGTGAGATTCAGATGACGCGCAGTTTTCAAAAATGCGTCAATGGCATTAAGCGGGAATGAACGGCGCGACATAAAACACCTCAGCTATGCATTTTTATCATGGCTATTATGACAACAATTCGATTGTCCAGACAACTCACTTCTTGATTGAATAGTTATGCAATATTCATGAGAAGGGAAAAATGATGACGTTGAAGACTCCGGTACAAGCTCGTTCAAAATTGCCCGACGTGGGCACCACTATTTTTACCGTGATCGGCCAGCTTTCTGCCCAGCATAATGCCATCAACCTTTCTCAGGGGGCGCCGAACTTTTCCTGCGACCCGAATCTGATTGCCGGGGTGACCCGGGCGATGGAGGCAGGACATAACCAGTACGCGGCAATGACCGGCTTACCGTCTTTAAAAGAGCGTATTGCAGAAAAAATTGCCACGCTTTACGGCACCCAGTATGACCCGGGTCGCGAAGTGCTGGTCACCGCCAGTGCCAGCGAGGGGCTATACTCGGCAATCAGCGGTCTGGTGCACCCTGGTGACGAGGTGATTTACTTCGAACCCTCTTTTGACAGCTATGCGCCGATTGTGCGCCTGCAGGGCGCTACGCCGGTGGCCATCAAACTGACGGTACCCGATTTTGCCGTTAACTGGGATGAAGTTCGGGCAGCCATCACCCCGAAGACCCGGATGATCATCATCAATACCCCGCATAACCCGAGCGGCCAGGTGTTTTCAGCCAATGACCTGCAACAGCTGGTGGCCGTAACGCGCGATACCGATATCATTATTTTGTCTGACGAAGTGTATGAACACGTCGTTTTTGATGGCGAACCGCACCACGGCATGGCTACCCACCCGAAGCTGGCCGAGCGTAGCGTGATCATTTCATCTTTCGGGAAAACTTATCATGTGACCGGCTGGCGGGTAGGGTACTGTGTCGCACCGGCGGTGTTGATGGAGGAAATTTGCAAGGTTCATCAATTTTTGATGTTCTCTGCCGATACCCCAATGCAGCACGCGTTTGCCGAGCATATGACCGACCCGCAAACCTGGCTGTCGCTGTCGGCGTTTTATCAACGTAAGCGCGATCTGCTGCAAACATTGCTGACCGATTCACCGTTTAAGCTTCTGCCGAGCGCCGGATCGTTCTTCCTGCTGGCGGATTACAGCCATTTCAGCGATGAAAGCGACAGCGAGATGGTAAAACGGTTGATCACCGAATGTGGCGTAGCCACGATCCCGCTGTCGGCGTTTTATGCTGATGGCACAGATAATAAATTGATTCGTCTCTCTTTTGCGAAGGATGAGGCGACGTTACGGGCAGGTGCCCAAGCCCTGTGTCGGGTTAAGCCACGCTAAATGCCTGTTCCATTAGGCTCTAAGGAGTTACAGATGAAATTACGCGCGTTAGTTGTCGGCATGGGATTGCTGTGTACGTTTTCGTCGTTCGCCGCCAGCGAGCTGCGTTACGGGCTGGAAGCGGAGTATCCCCCGTTTGAAAGCCGCAATGCCTCTGGCGAGCTGGAAGGGTTTGACGTTGAGCTGGGCAACGCTATTTGCAAAGCTGCTGAACTGAAGTGCAGCTGGGTTGAAACCTCGTTTGATGCGTTAATTCCGGGTCTGGTAGCGAAGAAATTTGATGCCATTAACTCGGCGATGAACATCACCGACCAGCGCCGCAAAAGTATCGACTTCACCCAGCCAATTTACCGCATCCCATCGCAATTAGTGGGCAAGGCCGGTACGGCGGTAGATTCGACGCCGGAAGGCCTGAAAGGTAAAACCATCGGCGTATTACAGGGTTCCATTCAGGAAACCTACGCTAAAGAACACTGGGAGAAGCACGGTGTCACCGTGGTGTCTTATAAAGATCAGAACATGGCGTGGGGAGATTTGCTGAATGGCCGCATCGACGCCTCGTTGGTCATGTCAGCGGCCGGGCAGGCAGGTTTCCTGAGCAAGCCGCAGGGTAAGGGGTTTGGATTTATCGGCAAACCGGTGTCTGACGACACGATCCTCGGCAGTGGTATTGGTTTTGGGTTGCGTAAGGGCGATGAGGCCACCAAAAAGCAGCTTGATGCCGCAATTGATAAAGTACGTGCCGACGGCACGATCGCTAAACTCGCTGATAAGTACTTCCCAGGTATCGATGTCAGCGTAAAATAACCGCCTCGTTTGCCCCGTCTGTCGATGTCCAGTCGGGGCATTTTTATACTCATTGATATACCTATCTTTACACCATTTTCAGGCCGTTCTGGTCGACAGAAAATATTTCTCACTTTGTTCATATAATCACCGGCCAACAATTGGATTCTTAATCGTTTTTGTTTAGGCTGTGCGTTCTTTCTTGCCGTCGTTTCGCTAATCACGAAATACATTCACACGACCATAAGGACGTTTTTCCAGGCATGAATCGCAGACGTTTTTTAAAAGGCTCGCTGGCAATGGCCGCCTTAAGCGGCACATCTGGCCTCTCTTCACTGTTTTCCCAGGCGGCATACGCCGCTGACTCAGATATTGCTGACGGTCAGAGCCGTCGTTTCGACTTTACCGTACTGCAGTCTATGGCCCATGACCTGGCAAAAAAACCGTGGGGTGGTGCGCCGCGTCCGCTGCCGGAAACGCTGGCGACCATGACGCCGCAGGCGTATAACGCCATTCGATACGATGAGAAGCAGTCGCTGTGGAACAACATCGAAGGCCGCCAGCTTGACGTGCAGTTCTTCCATATGGGAATGGGTTTCCGCCGCCGCGTACGCATGTTCTCGCTGGATCAATCAACCTCCCAGGCGCGTGAGATCCACTTCCGCCCGGAGCTGTTTAGCTACGGCGATACCGGGGTTGATACGAAACAGCTAGAAGGGCAAAGCGATCTCGGTTTTGCGGGCTTCCGCGCCTTTAAAGCGCCTGAACTGGCGCGTCGCGATATCGTCTCTTTCCTGGGCGCGAGTTATTTCCGCGCGGTCGATGACACCTATCAATATGGTCTTTCCGCCCGTGGTCTGGCGGTGGATACCTTTACCGATACGCCGGAAGAGTTCCCGGATTTCACCGCATTCTGGTTTGAAACCGTTAAACCGGGCGATACCACCTTTACCGTCTATACGCTGCTGGACAGCCCAAGTATCACCGGTGCCTATAAGTTTGTGATCCACTGTGAGAAGAGCCAGGTGATCATGGACGTCGAAAACCATCTCTATGCGCGTAAGGACATCAAACAGCTGGGCATTGCGCCAATGACCAGCATGTTTAGCTGTGGCAATAACGAACGCCGCATGTGCGACACTATTCACCCGCAGATCCACGACTCTGACCGTCTGGCCATGTGGCGCGGTAACGGTGAGTGGATTTGTCGTCCGCTGAATAACCCGCAAAAGCTGCAGTTCAACGCCTATATGGATAAAAACCCGAAAGGGTTTGGTCTGCTACAGCTAGACCGTGATTTCTCCCATTATCAGGACATCATGGGCTGGTATAACAAACGCCCAAGCCTGTGGGTGGAACCTCGCAACAACTGGGGTAAAGGCGCGGTAGGCCTGATGGAGATCCCAACCACGGGGGAAACTCTGGATAATGTGGTCTGTTTCTGGCAGCCAGAAAAACCGGTAGAAGCGGGCGATGAGCTGGACTTCAAATACCGCCTGTACTGGAGCGCGCAGCCGCCTGTACGTTCGCCGTTGGCAAACGTCTTTGCGACGCGTACCGGCATGGGCGGATTCCCGGAAGGCTGGGCACCGGGTGAAAATTACCCGAAAGTGTGGGCACGGCGCTTCGCGATTGATTTCGTCGGCGGTGACCTGAAAGCGGCAGCACCGAAAGGGATTGAGCCTGTGATCACGCTCTCCAGCGGGGAAGCGAAGCAGGTTGAGATCCTCTACGTTGAGCCGTTTGACGGGTATCGCATTCTGTTTGACTGGTACCCAACCTCGGATTCAACCGAGCCGGTGGATATGCGCCTGTTCCTGCGCTGCCAGGGGGATGCGATCAGCGAAACCTGGCTGTACCAGTATTTCCCGCCAGCGCCGGACAAACGTAATTACGTTGACGACCGCATAATGCGTTAATGATGAACGTCCTCTCCCCGCGGGGAGAGGACGAGCTGGAGAGGCCATGACGGCAACACAACCCGAAGTTATCCCGGTCACAGACCGCATTCAGCTTCGCGCCGTTGAAGAGCGCGACACTGCAGAACTGCATAATCTCGTCATTAAAAACAAAACCTGGCTGCAGGCCGCCTTTGACTGGGTGCAATACGTGGGGAGTGAAGCTGACACCCTGCGCAACGTACAGAATAACCAGATACTGCATCAGCGCGGCTATGCCAAAATGTTCCTTATTTTTCAGGATGATGAACTGGTAGGCGTGTTGTCGTTTAACGCGATTGAACCCGCGAATAAAGCCGGTTACATCGGCTACTGGCTCGGTGAGGCTTATCAGGGGCAGGGTATTCTCTCTTTGGCACTGCAGGCGTTTATGCATTACTACGTTGAGCGAGGCGAAATTCGTCGTTTTATCATCAAGTGTCGCGTGGATAACCTCAGCAGCAATCGCGTTGCGGTGCGCAACGGTTTTACGCTGGAAGGGTGTCTGCGGGAAGCCGAGTACCTGAACGGCCGATTCGAAGATGTGAACACCTACGCGAAGCTTTTTCCGCTATAGCGCACCTAGCAGGGGTGTGCGTGTGATCCGCTGTTCGCCATTTATAACTTTTTCACCCCGCAGGTGAATGTTCTCGCCTGCAAATGCCTCAATGACGGCATCGTCAGTGACTTCAACACGATGTTCAATGAGCACGTCACCGCTAATGCGTACGCGTCCCTGAATGACCACCCGGTCGTCAATCAGGATTGGCCCGCCGCGCAGCCATGCCTGCCCGCCGATGAGCACATGGTGTTTGATGACACAATTGCCTTCAACGACCGCGTTTTCCGCAACCTGCGAGCTGTAGCGTACGGTAGGGATTTCATCCTCGTCAAAGCCGGCAATCAGGCGCGCGTGACCATACACTTTCGCGCAGTCGCAAACCCAGACGTTATTGAGATCGTTTCCTTCCAGAATGGCGTAGTCGAACACCTCGGCGCGATGCTCAATAAACGCGTAATTCACGCTCGCTTCGCCGTAAATTTGAGCCTGATGAACAATACGGGACTGGCGGACCGTTGCCTTGTCGTAGATTTTCAGTATTTGATCGCGATCGGGGGTTAGCCCCTTTGCGGCAACGATCGTGCTGTGGTGAAGTATGCGGGCATCGCCGTAAATTTGGCATTCTCCGCGCACGGTGGAGCGCTGAATGGTGACGTTGTCACCTATCTGTGCCCCATGGCTGACCTGTGCGGCATCCAGCCAGCTGTTACCGCTAATCCGCGCGTCATGGCTGATGACGCAGGGCTGCGTCAACCGCGCGTTATCCCTGACTGTGGCACCGGCAAAGACCACGCTGTTTTCGTCGTAGATCCAGCAATTCCCTTCATGCGCGAGGGCGCTCTCATCGTCAACCCAGCCGCCTTTCGTTCCGCAGACGATGTCGTTAAAATCCGTCGTGGCGATAATCTGCCGCAGTGTGACCGCGTTTTGGGTGTCACCATTTTGCCACTGCCAGAGGCGGGTTTCGTCGCTAAGCCGGTACTTTTTCATGGTGTTATCTCTGATAAGCGTCTTAACTAAACGTAGCAAACTTTCGACGTTTCGAAGTGCTGGCATCCGCTGGCAAAACCTCTTAAAATGGCATTTAAAATACATTTTATAATATCAAATAAATGCATAAAGTTAACAAAGCCCAATCTGTTCTCAACTTGCCCGCTGGCTACTTCGGTATGGTCCTGGGCACCATTGGCATGGGCTTCGCCTGGCGTTATGCCAGTACGATCTGGCCGGTGACGCGCTGGCCTGGGGATGCACTGGTCGCGCTTGCCGTGTTGATGTGGTTCTTGCTGACGGTGACGTTTGTTGTCAGGATAATTCGCTTTCCTCACAGCGTGCTGGCGGAAATGCGCCATCCGGTGATGAGCAGTTTTGTCAGCCTTTTTCCCGCCACAACCATGCTGGTTGCCATCGGCTTTGTCCCCTGGTTCCGTCCCGTTTCATTGGTGCTGTTTGGTGTGGGTGTCGTGGTGCAGCTGGGCTATTCCGCCTGGCAAAGCGCCGGATTATGGCGCGGAAAACATCCCGAAGAGGCCACCACGCCGGGTCTGTACCTGCCTACGGTGGCGAACAATTTTATCAGCGCCATGGCCTGCGGTGCGTTAGGGTTTACTGATGCCGGGCTGGTGTTTCTTGGCGCGGGTATTTTCTCCTGGCTTAGCCTTGAACCGGTTATTTTGCAGCGTCTTCGCAGCGCCGGTGAGTTGCCCTCCGCATTGCGCACCTCTCTGGGTATTCAACTGGCGCCGGCACTGGTCGCCTGTAGCGCCTGGTTCAGCGTGAATGGTGGAGAGGCCGACACCTTCGCCAAAATGCTGTTTGGCTACGGCCTTTTGCAGCTGCTGTTTATGCTTCGCCTGATGCCCTGGTATTTGTCGCAGCCCTTTAATGCGTCGTTCTGGAGTTTCTCGTTCGGCGTCTCGGCGCTGGCAACCACGGGGTTACATCTGGGGCAAAGCAGCCCATCGGGTTTCTTCCACGCTATTGCGATCCCGCTGTTTATATTCACCAACATCATCATTGCCATGCTGTTGGTTCGAACGTTTATCTTGCTGATGCAGGGCAAGCTTCTTGTGCGCACTGATAAAGCACTGCTTATGCAATCTGAGGAAAAAAATGACGCTGACCGTTGATGATAGTTACTTCACTGAAAAATATGGTCTGACGCGTACGCACTCTGAAGTGCTGTACAGCGCGCAAATCGTAAAACCGGGTAAAACCCTCGATCTTGGCTGCGGCAATGGGCGTAACAGCCTGTTCCTCGCGGCCAATGGCTATGATGTGACGGCCTGGGATAAAAATCCGGCAAGCATCGATAACATTGAACGTATTAAAGCGGAAGAAGGGATCGGCAATCTGCAGACGGTGATCAAAGATCTGAACGCCCTGAGCTTTGAGGGGGAGTACGATTTTATTCTCTCTACCGTGGTGTTGATGTTCCTTGAAGCAAAAACCATCCCTGGTCTTATCGCTAACATGCAGCGATGCACGAAACCGGGCGGTTACAATCTGATTGTGGCCGCGATGGACACCGCCGATTACCCCTGTACCGTCGGCTTCCCGTTCGCCTTCAAATCAGGCGAACTGAGCAACTACTATGAAGGGTGGGAGCTGCTCAAATACAACGAAGAGGTTGGGGAACTGCACCGCACGGACGCGAACGGTAATCGCATCAAGCTGCGCTTTGCCACCATGCTGGCGCGTAAACCGGCTTAACGGGCCGCCAGCAGACAGATTTGCAGCGCGGTGTTGTAAGAGGCCTCGAACGACGACAGCGGTAAAAACTCAAACTTCGAGTGGAAGTTGTGGGCTCCGGTGAAGAAGTTCGGGGTCAGTAACCCTTTTGCAGAGAGCGCTGCACCGTCCGTGCCTCCGCGCATTGGCGTAGGTTTTGGAGTGATCCCGAGTGATTCCATGGCCTTAAACATCAGGTCGATGGCGCGGCGGTCTTCACCAATGGCATTGCTGATATTGCTGTAGGTATCCTCAATGTGGTACTCGACTTTCGCCGTGGGGTGCTGTTCCGCAATCTGAGCCGCCACATCGGCAATCTGCTGTTTTCGCGCGGCAAAATTCGTTTTATCAAAATCACGAATGTTTGCCTTCAGTACTGCTTCGTTTTGTCCGGCCTGAATCCCATTAAACCAGATATAGCCTTCGCGGCCTTCGGTACACTCTGGCGTTTGCTGGCGGTCGAAATGGCCGATGAAATCGGTCGCCATCAGCAGTGGGTTCACCAGCACGCCTTTTGCCGACATCGGGTGCGCCGTGACGCCGGTGAAGCGGATCTCCGCTGCCGCCGCGTTAAAGTTCTCATAAACAATTTCACCCAGCTCGCAGCAGTCGATGGTCCAGGCAAAGTCGACGTCGAAGCGTTTCAGATCCAGCGCTTTGGCACCGTTCAGACCAATCTCTTCATCCGGTACAAACGCGACCACGATATCGCCATGCTGATGTTCTGCCGTCAGGTTTTCCAGCACCGTCATCACCACCGTGACGGCGGATTTATTATCTGCGCCTAATACGCTGGTTCCATCGCTGAAAATAATCTCTTGCTGGGGGTAAGCCAGAATTTCCGGGTGCTCTTTAACGCGAAGCCAGATGTCTTTCTCTTTATTTAAACAGAGGTCTTCACCCGTAAAGGTTAATATTTGCGGACGAATATCCGGTGATAACCCTACGTCGACGGTATCAATATGAGTAATAAAACCAATGCGAGGCGCACCGGCGACATTGCCTTTTTTTACCGCCGTGACCGTGGCGAATTCGTCAATCACAATGTCATCTAAACCCAGCTGTGCCAACTCCTGCGCCAGCTCTCGTGCCATATCGTGTTGGCCTGGCGTGGAGGGCAGCGTTTTCACTTTGGGATCGCTCTGGCTGGTGATGGCGAGATAGCGGAAGAAGCGGTGCGTTAATTGTCTGGAGAGCAGCGAAGACATAGTGATTCCTTCTATTTTTGTTTTTCAGGTGTTTGCAACTTCACTTTAATGTTATTTATGAAATGGCAAAAGAATTAATTAGCCGTGAAATTAAAAAAGACAGGAATATAAGATGAAAAGCAAACTCACCATGTTAACACTGGCGTTTGCGGCGTTGACGGTCAGCTCCACCGTAGCCGCAAAAACGCTGGTGTATTGCTCCGAGGGATCGCCGGAGAACTTCAATCCTCAGTTGTATACGTCGGGCACCAGCGTGGATGCCAGCGCGGTACCGGTTTATAACCGCCTTGTAGACTTTAAACCCGGCACCACGGAGCTTGTCCCGAGCCTCGCGGAAAGCTGGGACGTGAGCGAAGACGGGAAGGTCTACACCTTCCATCTGCGCAAAGGGGTAAAATTCCAGAGCAACAAATCCTTCACCCCGACGCGCGATTTCAACGCCGACGACGTGATTTTCTCATTTATGCGTCAGAAGGATGTGAATCATCCCTATCATAATGTCTCGAACGGCAGTTATTCCAACTTCGAAAGCCTGGAATTTGGCAGCCTGATCGCCGCCATTGATAAAGTGGACGATCGCACCGTGCGCTTTACGCTGGCACACCCGGAAGCTCCGTTTGTCGCTGACCTTGCCTGGTATTTTGCCTCCATCCTGTCGGCTGAATATGCTGATGCAATGCTAAAAGCAAAAACGCCGGAGAAGGTTGATATGGAGCCTATCGGCACTGGGCCATTCAAACTGGCGCAATATCAAAAGGATTCCCGCATTCTGTTCACCGCGTTCCCTGAATACTGGCAGGGCAAATCGAAGCTGGACCGCCTGGTGTTCAGCATTACGCCTGATGCTTCGGTACGCGTTGCCAAAGTTGAGAAAAATGAATGTCAGGTGATGCCGTTCCCAAACCCGGCTGATTTGCCGCGTCTGAAGGAAAACAAAGACATTAACCTGATGAGCAAGGCGGGACTTAACACCGGATTCCTGGCCTTTAATACCCAAAAACCGCCGCTGGATAACGTCAAAGTTCGCCAGGCGCTGGCGATTGCGATTAACAAACCAGCCATTATTGATGCCGTGTTCCACGGTACCGGCACGGCGGCGAAGAACTTGCTGCCACCGGGTGTCTGGAGCGCTGACGGCGAGCTGAAGGATTACGAATACGATCCTGAAAAAGCCAAAGCGCTGTTGAAAGAGGCCGGTTTCGCCAACGGCGTAAGCATTGACTTGTGGGCTATGCCGGTTCAGCGTCCGTATAATCCTAACGCCAAACGCATGGCGGAAATGATCCAGGCAGACTGGGCAAAAATTGGTGTACAAACCAAAATTGTGACCTACGAATGGGGCGAATACCTGAAGCGCGTGAAAGGGGGGGAACATCAGGCTGCGCTTATGGGCTGGACAACCGCCACAGGCGATCCGGATAACTTCTTTGGTCCACTTTTTACCTGCACGTCGGCTAACGGTGGATCAAACTCAGCGAAGTGGTGTTATAAGCCTTTTGATAATCTCATCGCAGAGGCCAAATCAATAACCGATCGCGATAAACGTGTTGCGTTATATAAAGAGGCCCAGCAGATGATGCATGACCAAATGCCTGCGGTGATGATTGCACACTCAACCATTTTCGAACCCGTCCGCAAAGAAGTGACAGGTTACGAAATCGACCCATTTGGCAAACATCTGTTCTGGCAGGTAGATATTAAACAGTAGTTTTTACTGCTCGGCGCGCTGCCGGGCAGTCTTTTCGCAATTTGTGCTGTCTGCATCATTTTTTGCCACAACAAATACCCACATCTTTTGCTATAACTTCAAGTGCATACTTGCAGATAACATGGAATACCATCATGCGTACTCAAACTTTTTATAAAGTTGCAGTGCTTACTGGTCTGTTGGCGTTGGCGGGTTGTTCGTCAAAAGTTACCGCCCCAGAACAATTTTCAGGATTTTTGAAAGACTATTCAGGCTTGCAGCAAACGACGTCTGCGACCGGCAAACCCGTTCTGCGCTGGGTAGACCCGTCTTTCGATACCGCAAATTATGACAATATTGTCTGGAACCCGATTACATTTTATCCGGTGCCAAAACCAACAACTCAAATTGGTCAGAGAACGTTGGATGATTTGCTGAGCTACACCAACAATAAAATGAAAACCGCCATTGGTCAGAAAAAACCCATCGTGACCACGCCTGGTCCGCGTAGTCTGATCTTCCGTGGTGCTATTACGGGTGTGAGTTCGAAAGCGGAAGGGCTGCAGTTCTATGAAGTGGTGCCAGTGGCACTGGTTGTTGCAGGTACGCAAATGGCGTCTGGTCACCGCACGATGGATACCCACCTGTTCTTTGAAGGTGAGTTGATCGATGCGAGAACAGGCAAGCCGGTTATTAAAGTGGTTCGTAAAGGCGAAGGTAAAGAGCTGAATAACGAAAGCACCCCAATGACCTTTGCGACGCTGAAACAGGTTGTTGATGATATGGCGACCGATGCCACCATGTTTGATGTGAATCGTACCGGAAAATAAATCCTAACGGCCTGCAGCGAGCAGGCCGTTTTTTTATGCGGTGCGCAGGCGTCTGAACCAGGTTTCCGGCTTTGTAAACATCACCATATTCCCGCCTAAAATCAACAGTAACCCGACAATTCCATTCATATGCCACACGTAGCCTTCGTACACCGTGGAGATCGATAAGGCAACCAGAGGGAACAGCAGGGTGCTATACGCCGCTTTGCCCGGGCCAATGCGGCCGACCAGGGTAAAATATGCCCCGAACGCAATTACCGAACCAAACAAGGCGAGATACACCAGCGCGCCGAGGTAACTTAACGTCCATTCTGGCGCAAAACTGTCGCCTCTGACCAGGGCAATGCCGCCCATGACCAGCGTACCGTAGAGCATTGCCCAGGCGTTGGTGGTCATGGTTTCCAGACCTTTTCGCTGGTGGCGCATGCTGATCATGTTCCCCAACGAGAAACCGTAAGTCCCGAGAGCGGAAAGACCAATGCCCGTCAGCAGTGACGCGCTCCAACCGCTTGCCAGGAGATCGTGCCAGAACAGGGTAATGATCCCAATCAAACCCAAGGCTGCCGCCGTCCAGAAGCGAGCCGGCGGGCGCTGCCCAAAGAAGATAAAGCTGTTTATGGCGTTATAAAGTACCGCCATGGAGAAAATGACCGATTCCAGACCGGTATTGATATGCGCGGCAGCGATGTAAAAGCACCAGAAGTTAAAGCAGAAAACGCAGCACCCCTGAAGCACACAAAAGAGGTGATCCCGCAGCGCCATCTTACGCAAACGGCGCACGGCCACCAGCACGATCATCATCGTGGCGCTGGCCACGGCGAAGCGCCAGAAAATCGACACGGGCGCGGCAACGGGCCCCTGTTGCAGGAAAATGGCAATCCACGTCGTTCCCCAGATAACGACCACCAGCCCGTACAGTATTGCGTTCATTGTTACTCTCTTCTTAACCCCGTAAAGCCCTAGTGTGGCGTTAAAGGGGGAAGGCGGCTTTCACCGGTTTGCGCCAGACTTGCAAATTCTTGCGCTTTTTTATTACCTCAGCTCTGGCAACCGGCGGCAACACTTCTTAGACTGTCATTCTGATAAATCACTTCTTCACGGCCATGTCTCGCGCTTACGACACCTTTGAAACGCTACGCCAACAGAATGCAGTGCTCCGGGAAACCGTTGCGCTCAACTCCGGCATTCAACTGGCGGCATGGTACAACAAGCACGACACGATAACGGTTAAGAGCGATCATCACACCCTCAGCCTGTATGTGGCAGACGGCTATGAGAGTTACCAAAAAACGCCGGGCGGCTGGAAAAACGGCGGTGGCCCCGACCGTTTTTGCCTGATGCCAAAAGAGAGTGAATCGACGTGGGATATTCGCGACGATCTGTCGTTTGTTCACCTTTACTGTACCGACGAACACTTACGCGACGTTGGCGAGAAAATTTGGGACAAACGGCCGCAATCGCTGACGCTGGATGAAAAAATCTTTGGCAGCGATCCGAAAATCACCGCGCTCTACCGCCAGTTTTTGCTCGGCTGCGACTGGCAGCAGAAGGCCAACCAGCTGACACTGAGTACCGCGTCCACGCTGTTGCTGACCCATTTACTGCAGAATTATGCCAGCGTGCAGTGGAAACTCCCTGTGGTGACCGGCGGGCTGTCGCCGTTTGTATTGCGCAACCTGCTGGCGTTTATCGAAGAAAACCTGGCCCAGCCGCTGACGCTGGCGGAGCTGGCCGATCGGGCGGCGCTGAGCGAGTATCACTTCGCCAGGATGTTCCGCCAGTCAATGGGGCAAGCGCCGCATCAGTATGTGATGCAGCGACGGATGGAAAACGCCAAAAACCTCGTTCTGCACACCGAGACGCCGCTCACGGACATTGCACTCGCCTGCGGGTTTAATTCCGCCAGCCACTTCAGTAACCGTTTTCGCAGCGTGATGGGGATGACGCCGTCACAGCTACGCGCGGCGCACCCGTGACAACACGGCGTAACACACGCCACCCAGCACCAGCCCCCAGAATGCAGAACCTATCCCGAGGATCGTCGTGCCGCTGGCCGTCATCAGAAACGTGACAATTGCGGCGTCACGCTCTGATGCGTTATTTAACGCCTGATACAAACTCCCGCTAATGGTGCCCAGCAGTGCCAGGCCCGCCAGCGTCTGGATCCAGCTAAGCGGCAATGCCGACATCAGACCGGTAATTGACCCCCCGAAAATTCCCGCGAGGAGATAAAAACCTCCCGCCGCAGCGGCCGCCAGCCAGCGCTTCCCGGCATCAGGGTGCGCGTCAGGGCTTTGACAGATCGCCGCGGTGATGGCGGCAATGCAAATGGAATAAACGCCAAAAGGTGAGAGCAGCAGTGCCAGACCGCCGGTGACGACAATCAGCGGGGAGACCGCCAGCGGATAACCCGATGCTTTCATCGTGGCAAAACCCGGCGCGTTTTGTGAGGCCATGGTGACCAGGAAGAAGGGCAAACCAACGCTCACCAGACTGGTGAAGGTGAATGTGGGGGCGAAAAACGCGGGCATCACCACGGATAAACTGACGTTTTTCGTGACAACGTCACCGCCAGTCCAGGCAACAATGCCGCCGACAAGCAGCGTGGCGACGATGGCGTAGCGCGGGGCGAGCGCTTTGGCAATTAGCCATGCCGCGATCATACTCCCGCACAGTAAAAAATGTCCCTCGAGATGGCTGAATGCCTGAAGGCCAAACCGTAACAGCACCCCCGCGAGCATGGCTGCTGCGAGCGAGTGCGGGATGAGCTTCATCAGGCGCGCAAATAACCCGGTCACTCCGCAGAGCAGAATGAGCGCATTGGCAAAAATGAACACGCCGATGGTTTCGGCAAGCGTGACTCCATGAAGGCTGGTGGCAAGCAATGCTGCGCCGGGCGTTGACCAGGCGGTGAGAACCGGTGCTTTATACCACCAGGAAAGGGCCAGCGTGCTGACACCCATTGCGATCCCAAGCGCCGTCATCCAGCCTGCAATTTGCTGTGCCGTTGCCCCTGCGGCAGCGGCGGCCTGCCAGATGATGGCCGCCGAACTGGCGTATCCGACCAGAACGGCAACAAAGCCGGCCAGAATAGCGGGGAAGAGATGAGATGAAGGGCGCATGAAAACTCCATTGTGCGTTATAGCGTCCACGGTAAGGTAACACTGTGCGTTATAGCGTACAAGTGGTATGCTGATCGCATCTGGAGGGACTATGGACATTACACAACATCTCGCGATAACACTGAAAGCACAGCGTCAGGCACGCGGCTGGAGCCTGTCTAAACTGGCGGAAGAGACCGGCGTCTCGAAGGCGATGCTGGGACAAATTGAGCGCAATGAGTCCAGCCCAACGGTGTCCACGCTGTGGAAAATTGCGACCGGGCTCAACCTACCGTTTTCTGCTTTTATTACCCCGGAGGCAGACAGGCAGGCGGTGTTTGACCCGCAGCAGCAGGCAATGGTCGTCAAACCGTTATTTCCCTGGGATGACGCGCTGAAGTTCGACCACTTTTCAATCACCCTGGCACCCGGTGCACTCAGTGAATCCACGCCGCACGAAGCGGGCGTGGTTGAACATGTGGTGGTCATCAGCGGCGAGCTGGATATGAATATCGACGGGGAGTGGCGCACGATTCATGCTGATTCTGGCGTGCGTTTTGCGGGTGACAAACCACACGCGTATCGCAACAGCAGCGGTCGGGTGGTGCATTTTCACTCCCTCATTCATTATCCCCGCTAAAGCCTCGCAAAACTGTTCCGTTGTCGCATACTTCTGACTACAATAGCCGCCATTTTGACCATAACGGATAACGACGAAGTATGCGCCTGCAATCCCATCATCTTGAACTGTTAAGCCCGGCCCGTGACGCCGCCATTGCCCGTGAAGCGATTCTTCACGGCGCAGATGCCGTCTATATCGGTGGCCCTGGCTTCGGTGCCCGTCATAACGCCAGCAATAGCCTGCGCGACATTGCTGAACTGGTACCGTTCGCCCACCGTTTTGGTGCGAAAGTGTTCGTGACGCTGAATACCATTCTTCATGATGATGAACTGGAACCTGCGCAACGTCTGATTACCGATCTCTACCAGACCGGTGTTGATGCCCTGATCGTTCAGGACATGGGCGTGCTGGCACTGGATATTCCGCCGATCGAGCTGCATGCCAGCACCCAGTGCGATATCCGAACGGTAGAGAAGGCGAAGTTTCTGTCCGACGTGGGTTTTTCCCAGATAGTGCTGGCGCGTGAGCTGAACCTGAACCAGATCCGCGATATTCATCAGGCCGCTGACGCGACCATTGAGTTCTTTATTCACGGCGCGCTGTGTGTAGCCTACTCTGGGCAGTGCAATATTTCTCATGCCCATACGGGCCGTAGCGCCAACCGTGGCGATTGTTCACAGGCCTGTCGTCTGCCCTATACGTTGAAAGACGATCAGGGGCGTGTTGTGGCGTTCGAAAAACACCTGCTTTCCATGAAGGATAACGATCAGACGGCCAACCTGGGCGCATTGATTGACGCTGGCGTGCGTTCCTTCAAGATTGAAGGGCGTTACAAAGATATGAGCTATGTAAAAAATATTACCGCTCACTATCGTCAGATGCTGGATGAAATCATAGACGACCGCGGTGACCTGGCGCGCGCGTCGGCGGGGCGTACCGAGCATTTCTTTATTCCTTCAACGGATAAAACCTTCCACCGTGGAAGCACAGACTATTTTGTGAATGCCCGTAAAGACGATATTGGCGCGTTTGACTCACCGAAATTTATTGGCCTGCCGGTAGGTGAAGTGCTGAAAGTGGCGAAAGATCACCTGGACGTGACGGTGACCGAGCCGCTGGCCAACGGCGATGGGCTGAACGTGATGATCAAACGTGAAGTGGTCGGTTTCCGCGCCAATACCGTGGAAAAAACGGGTGAAAATCGTTATCGCATCTGGCCGAATGAAATGCCGGCCGATCTGTTCAAAGCCCGTCCAAACGCGGCGCTGAACCGTAACCTTGACCATAACTGGCAGCAGGCGTTACTGAAAACCTCGAGCGAGCGTCGCATTGCGGTGGATATCGAACTGGGAGGTTGGGAAGAACAGCTGATCCTAACCATGACCTGTGAAGATGGCATCCGCGTGACGCATACCCTGGACGGTATGTTTGAGGTGGCAAATAACGCCGAAAAAGCCCTTAACAGCCTGAAGGACGGCGTGGCGAAGCTGGGGCAGACGATCTATTACGCCCGCAATATCGATGTCACACTGCCTGATGCGCTGTTCGTGCCGAACAGCCTGTTAAACCAGTTCCGCCGTGAAACGGCAGAAATGCTGGATGCCGCGCGTCTGGCGGAATACCCGCGGGGTAGCCGCAAAGCCGAAGCCGTGCCTGCACCCGTTTATCCTGATACGCATTTATCTTTCCTTGCGAACGTCTACAACCACAAAGCGCGTGAGTTCTACCATCGTCACGGGGTGCAGTTAATTGATGCCGCCTATGAAGCGCATGAAGAGAAGGGCGATGTTCCGGTGATGATCACCAAGCATTGCCTGCGCTTCGCATTTAATTTGTGTCCAAAGCAGGCGAAAGGGAATATTAAGAGCTGGAAAGCAACGCCTATGCAGCTGGTAAATGGCGATGAAGTGTTAACGCTTAAATTTGACTGCCGCCCCTGTGAAATGCATGTGATTGGTAAGATGAAAAACCATATCTTTAAAATGCCACAGCCTGGCAGCATTGTGGCATCCGTTAGCCCGGAAGAGTTGCTGAAAACACTTCCTAAACGCAAAGGCAGCTAATTAACGAAAATGAGTATCCGGTTTGCGCGATTTTTGCCACAGATGGTGTTCGCGTAAACCGTTTGCCGACTCTTCTGCAGAGCTTCGTAATTCATCGCTATCCGCTTCATGGCGGAGCAAATGATCAACATTATTGACCTTCAAATATTCATGTCCTTTATGTTCTGCCAACAGCTGACCTGAAAACAATGCGCAGACCAGCATGATAAGTGATAACCCTTTTTTAAACATTTTCTCACCACTGCATGACAAATCAGGGCTCACTATGCCGATAGTTACCTTTGGTTATTATTCAATAATCAAAATTAACGCAAAGAGAGTGTCAATTTCTGTATTCCGTTAGCTAGTTTCGAGCGCCTATCTCACTCATTACACGTATCAATTTGCACGATAAAAAAATCAGTAAAGTATTGATGCGGACTTTAATCAGGATTCGAGCAGGGAATGACTGAATGTCTAAAATGAGAGCCATTTTTGGTATATGAATATTGAGTTGACGATATTAGAATTTGTTTACAATAAGGGTTCTGGCTATGAGATGAGTTTGATTTAATGAAGAAAAAACTATTTTTTGCACTTGCATTGATTGCCATCGGGGCAACGGCTTGCGTTAGTTATACCTTTAATAACAAACCTGATTTTATTCAGTCGGCCGAAACACGCGTCGATTCATATTTAACCAGTGAATACGGTAAGGTTGCCTGTAATAGTACGAAAATAAACGAGCAACGCTGGGATTTGATTTGTACGCACAAACAGAAGGGAAAAAACTTCCAGTATGCGGTCTATTCTGCCGATCGCGCGCCTTACACCGTCTCCCGCTCATTTTATCTCGAAGCCCTCAATGAGGACGCAAAACAGAGCGCCGAGCGGGGCTTAATGAAGTACCTGCAGATTAACACGCAGGCTGGCTAACGTTTGTTTAGTCTTCGTTGAATATATAAATGTTAGGGTTATTCTATCCGCGTCCCGGCATGTAATGTCGTGGCGTTGAGAACACAATACCAATCTATCCATGCAAGCATTTACCGCCAGATAATGGCGGTTTTTTTTGCCTGCGATCCGGACGCTATCAACATGAGTCCGTAAATTGTTTGCGGTACTGGGCCGGAGAAAGCGCGAAGTGCTGGCGGAAATGGTGACGCAGCGTGGCGGCCTGGCTGAATCCGGTTTGTTCAGCGATGCTTTCGATGCTCAGGCGGCTGCTTTCAAGATAATCCTTTGCCCGAAGCAAACGTTCGTGCAGTAACCAGCGCGCAGGCGTCGTACCCGTTGCATCCTGGAAACGACGAAGAAAGGTGCGCTGGCTCATGCCCACTCGGTGCGCCAGAGAGTCGACGCTATGCGCTGCGGCCAGATTGCTGTGCAGGTAGTCAAACAGCTGCCCGAGGCGCTGGCTTTCCCGAAGCTGCGATACGGGACGACTAACCCGTTGCGGCTGCGAGCCATCCCGATGCGGCGGAATGACCAGACGACGCGCAACGTTGTTGGCTGTTTCCATCCCAAAATCCCTGCGTACAACATGCAGACATAAATCGATCCCTGCCGCACTGCCTGCGGAAGTCAGGATATCGCCTTCGTCCTGGTAGAGCACATCTTCAACCACGCTGATGGCCGGATAGCGGGCCTTAAGCGTATCAACATACCGCCAGTGGGTTGTGGCTTTGCGGCCGTTTAACAGCCCGGAAGCAGCCAGGACAAAGACACCCGAACAGATGGACAACAGCTGGCAACCTCGCGCATAGGCCTTTCGCAGCGCTTCACAGAGTGCGTCGGGCACCGGTGAATCTATACCTCGCCAGCCGGGGACAATAACCCGATCCGCTGATTCAAGCAGACTTAGGTCACCATCGGTGAGAATGCGGATCCCCCCCGTAGCACGAAGCTCGCCGCTGTCTACACCTGCGACGGCAAAACGATACCACTCGTCGCCCAGTTCAGGACGCGGCAAGCCGAAGATTTCAACCGCCACACCAAACTCGAAGGTGCATAAACCGTCATACGCCAGAACAACCACCAGGGGGCGGGAAACCTGCCTTAATTTTGTCATCTTTTTGCTGTTTTCTGGCATAAGCGGGCGCATTCACTGGCTGAATTTGTGGATAGAGTAGTGTTAACACAAACGCCAAAGATGAGGAAGGATCATGAGCTATGTTACTGAATTTCCGGCTGCAGAGCCGCAGGAAGCCGTTGCGCATTTTCTGCGCCGCTTGAGTGTCGAAACGGACTGTGCAGACGTTCATCACGGCCTGATAAACCACGAACAGGACTTCGTGCTGTTACACGTCGTGGGTAAAGCCGAGCAGTTTGCCCGACGCCACATCCCGGGGGCGCTACATTTACCGTGGAGCCAGATAACGGCTGAACGCATGGCGCAATGGCCAGCCGGTACGCTGTTTGTCGTGTATTGCGCGGGGCCACATTGTAACGGCGCGGACCGGGCCGCCCTGAAGCTGGCACGGCTTGGGCTTCCGGTCAAAATCATGCTGGGTGGTATCACCGGCTGGGAAGATGAACAGTTTGAATTTGCTCGATAAGAATCGGTCAGGATCGTCTAAACATGAATTTATTTCACGGTATATGAAATTTTCTCGTTTGTCGGATAGCTGCAGGTATGACATCTTTTTTGGATATTTAGACATCCAGAAGTCTAAAGATTCAAATGATGAATTATCACTGTTGGCAACCATCGCCGACAGACAGAGGAGATTTACATGCAACGACAACACGCCCCATACCGCGCCGATGTAGTAGGCAGCTTTTTACGCCCGGATACTATCAAACAGGCTCGCCTGAAATTTGCCAGCGGCGAAATTGATGCCGGGCAGCTTCGCGCTGTAGAAGACGAGGCGATTCGACAGGTTGTCGAGCAGCAGTGCGCCTGTGGACTGCACGTTGTAACCGACGGTGAGTTCCGTCGCGCATGGTGGCACTTCGATTTCTTCGATGGCCTTCAGGGTGTTGAGCGTTATGACTCGCAGCAGGGGATTCAGTTTAACGGTGTTCAGACCAAAGCCCACGGCGTGCGCGTTACCGGCAAGCTGGGCTTTGGCGAGCACCCGATGCTTGAAGATTTCCGTTATCTGAAAAGCATCAGCGGCCATGCGCAGCCGAAGATGACCATTCCAAGCCCGAGCGTGCTGCATTTCCGTGGTGGTCGTAAAGATATCGACGCGTCGGTATATCCGGATTTAGAGGCGTACTTTGACGATCTGGCGACCACGTGGCGCGATGCGATTCAGGCATTTTATCACGCAGGCTGTCGCTATCTTCAGCTGGACGATACCGTCTGGGCGTATCTCTGTTCTGACGATCAGCGCCGTCAGATCCTCGAACGCGGTGATGACGCCGATGAGCTGGCGCGTACTTATGCCCGCGTGCTGAATAAAGCGCTGGAAGGCAAACCTGACGATCTGACCATCGGCCTGCACGTGTGTCGCGGTAATTTCCGCTCAACCTGGATTTCTGAGGGCGGCTACGAGCCCGTAGCGGAAGTGCTGTTTGGCACGGTCAATGTCGATGCCTTCTTCCTGGAATATGATAATGACCGTAGCGGTGATTTTGCGCCGCTTCGCTTTGTTCGCCCAGGTAAGCAACAGGTGGTTCTCGGCCTTATTACCACCAAAAATGGCGAACTTGAAAACCCTGAAGGGGTGAAAGCGCGTCTGGACGAAGCGGCAAAATATGTCGCCAAAGATCAGATTTGCCTCAGCCCGCAGTGTGGCTTTGCGTCTACGGAAGAGGGCAATAGCCTCAATGACACCCAGCAGTGGGACAAAGTCCGTCTGGTTACGCAAATCGCCAGCGAAGTCTGGTAAGTCATCAACTCCCTGCTGCACTGCTGGACGGTTCGCAGGCTGGGAGTTGCTATAGGTTATGTTATAATATAACATCCTCGTTCTTATAAAACGGAATGAGGATGTTGTTTTGGCAGCACATATTGGGAAATTTGCAATGACTCTGGGGGCGCTGCTGGTCAGCGGCCAACTGTTTGCCCACTCGCACGGTCATCAGATGAGCGAATCGGAACAAAAGGCGGCAAACGGAATTTTTGAAGACAAAGAGGTTAAGGACCGTGCTCTGTCAGATTGGGACGGGACCTGGCAATCGGTCTATCCATTCCTGGTTGATGGAGCGCTGGACCCGGTCTTTAAGAAGAAGATGGAAAAGGACAAGAGCAAATCGTTTGATGAGGTAAAAGCCTATTATCGTGCGGGCTATATGACGGATGTTGATACCATCGGTATTGAAAACAACGAGATGGAGTTCCACACCGGCAACGTAGTCAACCGCTGTCATTACGATTACAGTGGCTACAAAATCCTGACCTACGCCTCTGGCAAGAAAGGCGTTCGCTATCTGTTCGAATGTAAGGATGCAAACAGCAAGGCACCGAAGTTTGTCCAGTTCAGTGACCATATCATTGGGCCTAAAGCCTCATCGCATTTCCATATTTTCATGGGTAACACCTCCCACGCGGCGCTGCTCAGCGAGATGGATAACTGGCCGACCTACTATCCAAACGAGATGTACAAAGAGCAGGTGGTGGACGAGATGTTACACCATTGACGTTTTCTGCCGGGTAGGGGAAAAACTCCACCCGGCATACAGAACTACACCGTTTTGACCTGTTCACCCCACGGCTTCATATTCATCCCGCGCAGGACCATCAGCCAGGCAACAACAATGGCGACCATCATGATGGCAAACAATGACCAGTGCGGCAGGTGGGTCAAAATAATCCCGGTGATCATCGGGTTTGCCGCCGCGCCCAGCCAGCCTAGCGCCTGGGCGGAGAAGTAGCTCGATTTCATGCCTGGCGGGGCGATGTTGTCGATTAGCATGTATTCTCCTGGCGCATAGATGATCTCGCCCAGGGTAAACACTGCGGCCGCGATGCCCCAGTAAACCAGGTTCTCACCCGAAATAATAAACCCTCCCAGACCCAGTACGAAGAACAGCGTACCCACTGCCATGAGCGGGCGAATATTGCTGACTGAAATTTTCCGTCCGATCATATATTGCAGGCTCACCACGACGGCCGCATTGACTGGAAGGACGACCGCGACAACGTTCTGGGCAAAATCGCTGTCGGCATTGGCGGCCAGCACGTACTGCGAAATACAGCTGGCGAATGAACCACCTACGTAGGACGCGAGTAGGCCAGAAAGCGTATACCAAAAGAGCGCGCGGTCTTTCAGTAATACCGAAGGCTGCCAAGGAATCGGTTCCTGCGCGCTGTCCTGCGCCACGCTTTTCTGAACATAAAAGTGAATAAATCCCAGCGGCAATGCGGCGCAGAATGCCGCCAGCCAAAATGGCAATTGCAGGCTGTACATGACCAACAGCGTGCCGATGGGCGGCCCGATGGTCCAGCCAATGTTCAGAAAACTGTAGTTCAGTGAGAACACGCGCGCTTTTTCGCTGGAGGTTAATGCATCCGCAAACCACGCCTTAAGCACCGTTGAGAAAACCGAATAGGCGCAGTTGATCAGAGCAAAAAACAGGACCACCAGCGTAACGTTATCGACCAGGGGGATCGCGACGAACCCCGCGATAAACGCGAGGATAGAAATCAGCATGTAGCGTTTCTTATCGAACTTATCGGCGAGAATACCAAACCCCATGCTGAACACGACGCCAATGGTGAGCGCGAGGGTGAGTGCATAACCAATATTCTCAACGCTCATGCTATAAACACGTGTGAGATAGATGGTCATAAACGGCAGCGTAGCGCCCCGACCGATGGTTAATAACAATGACGATGCCAGCAACGCTGCAGTTGAGCGCCTAAGAGATGGTTTCATATTCCTGCCCGACAATTGCTTATGCTTTTATTGTTGTGTTCTATCAGGAGTACCATGCCATAAGGGGCTTGTATAGAGGCTCTTTTATCCGTAAGTGCCTCGGCAGACTGCCAAAATTAATGATCTTCTCCTGGCGCGTTTTTTTCGTTACCTTGAAGTGTTAACAAAAATTTAATAATTGAGAGGGGTGTCAGGCTATGACGCGTAAAGACGGACTACTGGCATTGCTGGTGGTCGTGGTATGGGGACTGAATTTTGTGGTCATCAAAATGGGGCTGCATAATATGCCGCCGTTGATGCTGGCCGGTTTGCGCTTCTTGCTGGTCGCGTTCCCGGCGCTCTTTTTTGTTGCCCGCCCGAAGATCCCTTTTACATTGCTGCTTGGCTACGGTCTGACCATCAGCTTTGGCCAGTTCGCTTTTCTGTTCTGCGCCATCAAGTTCGGTATGCCTGCCGGTCTGGCTTCGTTGGTTTTACAGGCGCAGGCGTTCTTTACCATCATCCTTGGGGCGTTTGTCTTTGGCGAACGCTTGCAGGGCAAACAGCTGGCGGGCATCACGCTGGCCGTGTTTGGGGTGCTGGTGTTAATTGAAGCCAGCCTGAATGGTCAACACGTGGCATTGCTGGGCTTTATGTTAACGCTGGCCGCCGGGCTAAGCTGGGCCTGCGGCAATATCTTTAACAAACTGATTATGCAGCACGAGACGCGCCCGCCGGTGATGTCGCTGGTCGTCTGGAGCGCGTTGATCCCCATTCTGCCGTTTATGATTGCATCGTTTATTCTTGATGGCCCGAACGCGATGTTAAACAGCCTGGTTGAAATTGATCTTACGACGATTTTGTCGCTTATCTACCTGGCGTTTGTCGCCACGCTTGTGGGCTACGGGATTTGGGGATCGTTGCTTGGTCGCTATGAAACCTGGCGGGTGGCGCCGTTATCCCTGCTGGTTCCGGTTGTGGGCATTGCCAGCGCGGCGCTTTTACTTGATGAAAAACTCAGTACGCTGCAATTACTGGGCGCGGTGTTGATCATGGCGGGACTGTACATCAACGTCTTTGGTTTGCGCTTGCGTCGAACGACGCGGGTGAGAGGATAAGGCTAAAAAAAACCCCGCAGTTGCGGGGTAAAAAACGAATCAGAGGTCGTGGTTGTAATACGGCACGCCTAATTCGTCGGATTTGTCGCTACCCGCACCCATATGGTTGAAATCATAAGGTGACTGGTCATGTGCTGACGGCAAAATCATCGCATCGCGATTATTTTGCTGCGTTGCACGAGGTGTTTGCTCCGCGAAGGTCTGGCCGGAAACGAACACCAGCAAGGCGAGGGCGGCGGAGGCGATAAATTTCATGATTTCCTCGGTTACGTCTATACAGGCGATGGTTAACTACAGTGTTTTAACTGCAATGTTTTAACGGATAGAGATATCGGGATTCACCCGGCATGCTGGTGATGCGATACTTATGAGGCGGCACGTCGAAGTAGTTCTTAAACGTACGCGTCAGAGTTTGTTGCGATTCAAACCCGTAACGCTCTGCCAGATAAAGGATCGGCTCATTGCTTTCTTTCAGTTTTTGGGCAATTTCCGTCAGCTTACGACTGCGAATATATTGACCTAGTGAATGGCCGGTCTCTTTTTTGAACATCCGTTGCAGGTGCCATTTTGAGTAACCTGAACGCTCTGACACTTTTTCAAGGGAGAGCGGCGATTCCAGGTTATCTTCGATCCAGTCCAAAATGCTATGAATGGTGATAGCGTCAGTATTGCGTCTGGACATCGTCATACCTCTTTTCTGTTTACGGCAGTACTTTTTTAAGCAAAAGCTCAAGGGTTGCCACTTCATCTGCCGTTAAGTTTTTTGTTAGTTCCTGGTGCAGTGTTTGTCCTACGAGCTGATGACATTGTTCGCACATGGCCTCGCCGTCACCGGTGAGTTTCACCAGCACGCCACGTTTGTCATTCGGGTTAGGGCTTCGTTCTATCCATCCTTTGCAGACGAGACGATCCAGCATGCGGGTCAACGCACCCAGATCGACAGAGAGCACCTTTTTCAGCTCAACCGGCGGGATACACACTTCGCAGCGAATGGAACACAGCACTCGAAACTGTGTTGCGGTGATATCCAACGGTGACAGGTAGTCATTGAGCAGGCGATCTTTTTTCTGATTAACCATCATAATAAGACGACCCAGTGGAATGATTTCATTGAACAGATCGCTGGTGCTTTTCACGATGGTTGCCCTGGCAAGTAGTTTAGTCACGGCAGATATTATTGCTTAGGCAAGTATAAGTCAACTGAATGAATCAGCCGATGCCACGAATTGCTAAAACGTTTCATGAACTTTTTTTGTGTTCTTTCAAATCAAAAACATAACCTTGAGTTATCGTTCCGTAACGAAAATAATCGTTACGTTGTGCTGATGGCTGAATGGCGGGGTTTCCCCCTATAATTGCGATGTTGAAAATGGATAAGGACAACGGGGCATTATGGTTGATTTAATTAAGGCAATTGGTCTGGGGCTGGTGGTGTTGTTACCGTTGGCAAACCCGTTAACGACGGTTGCGCTCTTTCTGGGGCTGGCAGGGAACATGAACAGCGCGGAGCGCAATCATCAGTCGATGATGGCCTCTATCTATGTCTTTGCCATCATGATGGTTGCGTACTACGCCGGACAGCTGGTGATGAACACCTTCGGGATTTCCATTCCTGGTCTGCGTATTGCCGGGGGGCTGATTGTTGCCTTTATCGGTTTTCGTATGCTGTTTCCGGCGCAAAAAGCGCATGAATCACCGGAAGCGACCAGCAAATCCGAAGAGCTGGAAAATGAACCGAGTGCAAACATTGCCTTTGTTCCTTTAGCCATGCCAAGCACGGCGGGCCCTGGAACGATTGCGATGATTATCAGTTCCGCTTCTACGGTGCGTGATGGATCGTCATTTCCTGAATGGGTCATCGCCGTTGCGCCACCGATGATTTTCGCGCTTATTGGCATCATTGTGTGGGCGTCGCTGCGCAGTTCCGGGGCGATTATGCGCTGGGTGGGCAAGGGCGGTATTGAGGCGATTTCGCGCCTGATGGGCTTCTTGCTGGTGTGTATGGGCGTGCAGTTTATTATTAACGGCGTACTGGAAATTATTAAGACCTACCACTGAAAATCCTGCCGGGCGTGCACAGCGCCGCCCGGCACCCACCGCGAAAGCGTTACCCGTGTTGCACCTGTTCTTCTGTCGCCACGGGCCATTTACGAAAGATAAGCACTGACCAAATGAGCGCCACCAGCGCCGGAATTGCGCCCAGATAGCCAATAGCCGACATTGAAACATGCAGGCTAATTTGATTGCCCACCAGCGCTCCCGCACCAATGCCCAGATTGAAAATCCCTGAGAACAGTGACATCGCCACATCGGTGGCATCCGGGGCTAGGGCAAGCACTTTTACCTGCATTCCCAGGCCGATAATCATGATTGCCATTCCCCAGAACAGGCTGAGCAGCGCCAGCGCATACTCGCTGCCCGCCACCGGCATCAGCAACAGCAAACACGCCAACAGCAGGCCAATGGCACAGCTTACCAGCGCTGAGGCATGCTTATTCCCCAACTTGCCAAACACAATACTGCCGATAATGCCCGCGCCCCCCAGAACCAGAAGCAGCAGGGTGGCAAAGTTAGCGCTAAAGCCCGCGACAACCTGAACAAATGGCTCAATGTAGCTGTATGCGGTGTAATGGGCGGTCACCACAATGACGGTCAGCAGGTAGAGACTCATTAGCGCCGGACGTCGCATCAGCAAGGGCAAGCTTTTCAGCGAGCCGGAATGCTCGCTGGGCAGTTTTGGCAGCAGCTTGATGAGGCAAATGAGCGTAATTAATGCCCCCATCCCGATGGCAAAGAACGTGGTGCGCCAGCCGAAATATTGCCCGACGATACGGCCAATCGGCAGGCCGAGAACCATTGCCAGCGCGGTACCGGTGGCGATCAGGCTCAACGCCTGGGCGCGTTTACCCGCAGGCGCGAGACGGATTGCCAGGGAGGCGGTAATCGACCAGAACACGGCATGGGCAAAGGCGATACCGATGCGGCTAATCACCAGCACCGTGAAGTTCCACGCCATAAACGACACGATATGGCTGGCGATAAACACAACGAACAAACCAATCAGCAGCTTGCGCCGCTCCATTTGGCTGGTCAATAACATGAAGGGCAGCGACATAAGCGCCACCACCCACGCGTAGATGGTCAGCATAATGCCGACCTGGGCGGTTTCCATGTGGAAACTCCCCGCGATGTCAGACAGCAGCCCAACCGGTACAAATTCAGTGGTATTAAAAATAAACGCGGCAATAGCCAACGTGACCACGCGTAGCCACGCGACCCTGCGGGAAACTGTGTTCGTTGTCATAGGGATGTCGGAGATTCGTTGCATAAAGAATGAGGAGGGGATCTTAAAGCTTTAAACGGCGAAAACTCAACCGTTATGTGATCTGCGTCTCAATATTTACCTTATGACAGCGGTAGCGGAGAACCTTGTTTTCATTGAATATAAACAACAACACCACAAAAACAGGCGGTAAGAGCATGCAGGAGATTGATTTTTATCTGGTAGATGCGTTTAGCGACGCCGCATTTGGCGGAAACCCGGCGGCAGTGTGCCCACTGAAAGAGTGGTTGCCGGATGAGACGCTTCTTAAGATGGCGCAGCAGCATAATCAGTCTGAAACCGCGTTTTTCGTGTGCAGTAAAGGAGGCATTGAATTACGCTGGTTCACCACGCTTACCGAAGTCAATCTCTGTGGTCACGCGACGCTGGCTGCGGCGTATGTCCTGTTCAATGAACTGAACTATCCCGATTCAAGGATCCACTTTGATACTGCCTCGGGTCGCCTGACGGTCAGCCGTGAAGGGGAGTGGATGACGCTGGATTTCCCGGCCTGCCCGACACAGGTGCAAACGCCGCCGACGGAAATGATCGCCGCGCTGGGCATTCCTGACTACGTCGAGGCTCGGAAAGGACGAGCCTGGGTTGTGGTGCTGGAAAATCGCGATCGGGTCGAGGCGGTGAAACCTAACTTTTCCGCCATGATCCCGGGCGAGCATAAGGTGGCCGTCACCGCCCGGGGGGACGGTGATTACGATTTTGTCAGCCGTTTCTTTTCGCCGGGTGTGTCGGTTCCTGAGGATCCTGTTACCGGTTCTGCGCATACGATGCTCATCCCGTACTGGGCTGACAAACTGCATAAATCGGTGATGTTCGCGCGCCAGGTTTCGGCCCGTGGGGGAGACGTTCGTTGCGAACTGAGAGCTGGCAGGGTATTGATGGGCGGGAAGGCATCGCTGTATTCGAAAGGCACAGTATTTCTGCGCTAAATACGTATAACAACAAGAGGAAGAGACAATGCAGGAAATTGATTTTTATCTGGTAGATGCCTTTAGTGACAAGACGTTTGGTGGGAATGCAGCAGCGGTGTGCCCGCTGGAAGAGTGGCTGCCGGATGAGACGCTCCTTAAGATGGCGCAGCAGCATAACCAGTCGGAAACAGCATTTTTCGTCCGTACCGACGGCGGGTTTGAGCTGCGCTGGTTTACTACGCTGCGCGAAATTAACCTTTGCGGCCATGCCACGCTTGCGGCATCTCATGTCATCTTTGAATACCTGGATTACCCCCATACCGACATCACATTCTCAACGCGATTTGTGGGCGATCTGATAGTCAAACGCAACGGTGACTGGCTCACGCTGAATTTCCCTGCGTGGTCAACGGAGGTTGTCGACAATCCGCCGGCGTTGCTGTTCAGTTCGCTGGGGATTAAAGAGGCAAAAGAGGTACGCGTCGGGCGGGACTACATGGTGGTGCTGGAAAACCAGCAGCAGGTGGAAGCCTTAACGCCGGACACCACGGCGATGATCCCGTTGGGGAAAATGGTGTGCATCACGGCCCCGGGTGACCAGTACGATTTTGTCAGCCGCTTCTTCTGCCCGGGCGAAGGGGTGCCGGAAGATCCGGTGACCGGGTCAACCCACAGCATGCTGATCCCGTACTGGCGCGAGGTGCTGGGAAAAACGCATCTTAATGCCCGTCAGGTCTCTTATCGCGGAGGCGATTTGCGCTGTGAGCTGCAGGGCGATCGCGTGCTGATTGGTGGCCAGGCGACGCTGTATCTGAAAGGTAAAATCTTCCTTCGCTAACGGTCTTAACGCCATACATAAAAACTATGACGCAGGAATACAGAGCGGGCGCTATGTTGAAATAAAAATGACAAGGAGCCTGCCATGTATTCCATTACCTCTGAATCTGCACGTCACCCGGATATCCTCAACCTGATTGCGGCGCTGGATCGCTATCAAAGCGAGCTTTACCCGGCCGAAAGCAATCACCTGCTCGATTTGACCGGTCTGCCGGAAACGTCCCTTATTCTGATGATTATTCGCGACCAGCAGCTCAACGCCGTGGGCTGCGGCGCCATTGTGCTTAACGACAATGGCGCGGGGGAAATTAAGCGGGTGTATATTGACCCGGCGCATCGCGGGCAGCATTTGGGGGAAAAGCTGATGGTTGCCCTTGAAGATGAAGCCCTTAGCCGGGGTTGCCATACCGTTCGGCTGGAGACGGGGATCAAACAGCATGCCGCTGTCCGTTTGTATGAACAGAGCGGATACGCGTTCTGTCCGGCATTTGCTCCCTACAATGAGGATCCGCTAAGCCTGTTTATGGAGAAGGCGCTGGCTGTAGACGTTCGTTTAGCAGCGCTATAAAGGCTTCGAGCTGGCGGGTCATTGCACCACGACGCCATACCAGCCAGGTCGTTAGCCAGCGCCAGTTTTCAGCCAGCGGCCACGCCTCAACCTGATGATGTCCCGGCATGCTTTCCAGCATTGTGCGGGGCATTAGCGCAATCCCTGCCCCCGCGATTACGCAGGCGAGCATTCCGTGGTAGGACTCCATTTCATGGATACGGCCCGTCGTTGCCCGGTCTGCATGAAACCAGCTTTCCAGATGGCGTCTGTATGAACAGTTGGCGCGAAAAGCGTAAACGTCGCTGCCGCTTACCTGGGTGGCGTGTGACACCTTAGCGTGTCCGGCGGGCGTCACCAGCATCATCTCTTCCCGATAGACCGGCATACCTTCCAGTTCCGGGTGCGAAAGGGGCCCGTCCACAAACGCAGCGCTGAGGGTTCCCTCCAGCACGCCGTCAATCATCGTTCCCGACGGCCCCGTTGAGAGGGCAAACTGAATACGCGGATAGCGTTGATTAAACAGTGCCAGGCTTTCAGGAATACGCACGGCAGCGGTGCTTTCCAGCGCGCCGAGAGCAAACAACCCCTGCGGTTCATCGCCGGCGACAACCATGCGTGCTTCCTCAACCAGGGCCAGGATCTGCTTACTGTAGCGCAGGAAATTATGCCCGGCAGGAGACAAACGAAGACGCTGGTTTTCACGAATAAACAGCTCCACGCCAAGATCCGCCTCTAGCTGGCGAATGCGGGTCGTCAGGTTCGACGGAACGCGATGTACTTTTTGCGCTGCCTGGGTGATGCTGCCGGTCAGCGCGACGGCGTTAAACATTTCAAGCTGGGTTAAATCCATAGCATTCTCATTTCGTGAATAAGGTGGTTAGTATTATTCATTTTTAAGAAATAGCAGAGTGAGCCACAATGAATCAACTGTTATCGCCTGGAGAACATCATGACCTATTCATCTGCTACACACGCGCTGTCTGTTAACCCGGCCACGGGCGTCACTCTGGCCACCTACCCGTGGGCAACATCCGAAGACGTCGAGTACGCCATTGCGCAGGCTGATGCCGGTTTTCGTCAGTGGCGACGTGAAAGCATTGCACACCGGGCGCAGAAGCTGCGCGACCTGGGCGCTGCGCTGCGTAACCGTGCGGAAGACATAGCGCAGATGATGTCGGCCGAAATGGGCAAGCCTATTCTACAGGCACGTGCCGAAGTCACTAAATCCGCTAACCTGTGCGACTGGTATGCCGAACAGGGTCCGGCGATGCTCGGTGCCGAACCGACGCTGGTGGAGAACCACAATGCGGTCATTGAATACCGTCCTCTGGGGCCAATCCTGGCAATCATGCCGTGGAATTTCCCGCTCTGGCAGGTACTGCGCGGCGCGGTGCCTATTCTGCTTGCGGGGAACAGCTATCTGCTTAAGCATGCCCCGAACGTACTGGGCTGCGCGAAACTGATTGCACAAGCGTTTGCCGATGCCGAGTTCCCTCAGGGCGTATTTGGTTGGGTGAACGCCACGAACGAGGGGGTCAGCCAGGCCATTAACGATCGTCGCATTGCGGCGGTAACGGTTACCGGAAGCGTGCGCGCCGGTGCCGCCATTGGCGCTCAGGCGGGAGCCGCATTGAAAAAATGCGTGCTGGAGCTTGGCGGTTCCGATCCGTTTATCGTTCTGAATGATGCCGACCTGGATCTGGCGGTGAAAGCAGCCGTTGCCGGACGTTATCAGAACACCGGGCAGGTGTGTGCCGCGGCAAAACGCTTTATTGTGGAAGCGCGCATTGCGGATACCTTTACTCAACGCTTTGTTGACGCCGTTGCCGCGCTGAAGATGGGCGCACCGGATTGCGAAGAGAACTACCTTGGCCCGATGGCGCGTTTTGATCTGCGTGATGAGCTGCACCAGCAGGTACAGGCCTCTCTGGCTGAAGGGGCAACGCTGTTGCTGGGGGGCGATAAACTTGCCGGTGAAGGTAATTATTATGCGCCCACCGTTCTGGGCAATGTAACCCCGGATATGACCGCATTTCGTCAGGAGCTGTTTGGCCCGGTTGCGGCCATTACGGTTGCGAAGGACGCAGACCACGCGTTGCAGTTGGCCAACGACAGCGACTTTGGCCTGTCTGCCACGGTCTTTACCGCGGATGGGGCGTTGGCCGATAAATTTTCACGTGAGCTGGAATGCGGCGGGGTGTTTATCAACGGTTACAGCGCCAGCGATGCGCGGGTGGCCTTTGGTGGCGTGAAAAAAAGTGGTTTTGGTCGTGAGCTTTCGCACTTTGGTTTGCATGAGTTCTGTAATGTGCAGACCGTATGGAAAAACCGCGTGTAGCATTTGGTTCGTTAGCGTGATGCGAGCACATGTCTAAAAAAGGCCTTCATACTGAAGGCCTTTGTCATTTTTCTGCAATGGTTCTGTCATTTTCGTTTCGTAGACTCGCTCGCGTCTAACGTACTGTTACAGAAGAATATTATGAACCTAACGCAAATTTTACGCCGTATTGCGCAGCGCATTCTCCCTCGCCAGTTTGGGCTGCTGGCCGGTATCTTTTGTATTATTGGACTGTTCTCCGCACTGCAGCTTTCGTCTTCATTCCTGCTTACTGCCTCTTTGAAAGAGGCCCAGCGCAATGAACAACATAATCAACTGACCTATCAGCAACAGGGCAAGCTGGATCTGGCGCGTGTCTCTTTGCTGGCGGCCAGCGATCTGCTTAACCGCTCTGGCGTCTATTTCATGCAGGATAAAGAAACCGGCTCTGAAGGCAGCTGGCATAGCCTGATGGATGAAGCTCAACAGTCGCTGGCGGCTTCTCAACAAGCATGGAACGCCTGGCTGGCGCTTAATCCGCCAAAAGACGAAGCGCTGGTCAACAGCTATCAGCTTTTCTACGGCGCCATTAAAGAGCAGGCGGAAGGGCTGATTAAAACCAATTCGATTGACGCCTTTTTTGCCGTACCCGCCCAGGCGTTTCAGACCGACTTTAACGACAACTATGCGCGCTTTCAGCTGGCGAACGAAAAGCAGGCGCTACAAGGGCGGCAATCGTTGATTGAGCAGCTTTCCGGTCTACAAGCGCTGTTCCTTCTGGCACCTCTTGTGCTGCTGGCGATTGCCATTGTCGTTTGGTTTGGGATGGCGAAATGGGTGATTACGCCGCTACGCCGCCTGATTGCCCATATTAATCGCCTGGCCGCTGGCGATCTCTCCGGTACGCCGCCGGATGTGAACCGCTTTAACCGGGAGATAGGGCAGCTTGGTGACAGCATTATCACCATGCAGCATGGGTTACAGCAGCTGGTGACCCAGGTCAGCGATGCTACCACCTCGATGGTCGAGAACATTGGCTCTCTGGCTCAGGGAAATCAAAAGCTGTATCAACAGTCGGCACGCCAGGCCAAAGAGCTGGAAGAGGTCACCGCGCATATTGCCGCACTGGAAACCCACGTTGAGGGAAACACAGGGTATGCAAAACTGGCAAGTTCGCGGGCAGATGAGGCGCGTGAGGCGGCCGCAGGAGGCGATCAAATGATGTCTACCGTGAATGACTCCATGCAGGCGATCGTCGACCGATCCTCCGAAATGCGGGGGATCGTGGCGATGATCGACAACGTGGCGTTTCAGACTAACATTTTGGCATTAAATGCGGCGATTGAGGCGGCTCACGCTGGAAACCAGGGACGTGGGTTCGCCGTGGTTGCCCGCGAGGTCGGCCTGCTCGCCAGAAAAAGCAGCCATTCGACGCAAACCATCCAGGAGTTGATTAATCACTCTCTGCAGGGCATTGAAGACGGGTCGAAAGCGGTTAATCGTCTTGAGGATAACCTGCAGCAGGTCACCGGGCTGGTGGCGAATTTAAGCAGCTTGCTGAATGAGATCTCCACGGCCACCCTCAGTCAGGGGGAGAGCATTCATCTGATGACGCGCCAGCTCCAGGCATTGAACCAGGTTTCCCGCCAGACCGACGTGCTGGTTTCCGATGCTTCGGATGCTTCCGAGCGTCTGCATCGGGAGTCTGATATTTTACTGCAGGCCGTTTCGCGTTTTCGTCTTAGCGCCTGACGCATTCTATAAGCCTCTGTTATACTCGCAGCCCGTTTTAGCCTAAGGGCAAGGAGCAAAGTGTGGCTGCGGTCATCCATAATGAGATGCTGGACGAAATTCTGGCGCAAGTTCGTCCATTACTCGGAAAAGGCAAGGTTGCCGACTATATTCCGGCTCTGGCTTCAGTCAGTGGTAATAAGCTCGGGATTGCTATTTCCACCGTGGACGGGCAACGTTTTCAGGCTGGTGATGCCACAGAGCGTTTCTCGATTCAGTCGATTTCAAAAGTGCTCAGCCTGGTCGCGGCGATGCGCCAGTATGAAAAGGAAGACGAGATCTGGCAGCGGGTAGGTAAAGACCCGTCCGGCCAGCCGTTTAATTCGCTTTTGCAACTCGAAATTGAACAGGGTAAACCGCGTAACCCCTTTATTAATGCCGGGGCGCTGGTGGTGTGCGATATGCTGCAAAGCCGGCTTAGCGCGCCCCGTCAGCGTATGCTTGAAATCGTGCGCTTGCTTTCAGGCGTTGCGGATATTGCCTACGATCCGGTTGTCGCGCGTTCAGAGTTTGAACACTCCGCCCGTAATGCCGCCATCGCCTGGCTGATGAAATCGTTTGGCAATTTTCATAATGATGTCGCGACGGTTCTGCAAAATTATTTCCACTACTGCGCGTTGAAAATGAACTGCGTTGAGCTGGCGCAAACCTTTTTGTTCCTGGCTCATCAGGGCGTTGCCCCGCATCTTGCGCAGGAGGTTGTTTCTCCTCTGCAGGCCCGCCAGGTGAATGCGCTGATGGCGACCAGCGGCATGTACCAGAACGCCGGAGAGTTTGCCTGGCGCGTGGGGCTTCCGGCTAAATCCGGAGTCGGCGGCGGGGTGGTGGCCATTGTGCCACATGAGATGGCCATTGCCGTCTGGAGCCCTGAACTGGATGAAACAGGAAATTCACTGGCCGGTGTGGCCGTACTGGAACAACTGACCCAGCGGCTGGGGCGTTCCGTTTACTGATGTCGACGCTGGAACCTCTTTTTTCTCGTCTGGCGCGCTCACCTTTTCGCTCGCGTTTTCGTTTGGGAGAGAAGGAACGACAATACTGCTGGGATAAAGGGGCCGAAACCATCGATCGGCACGCCGCTGATTTTGTTGCCCGACGACTTGAACCTGCGCACCCCACGAATGACGGAAAGCAAACACCGATGCGGGGGCACCCGGTGTTCATCGCCCAACATGCGACGGCGACATGCTGTCGCGGGTGTCTGGCAAAATGGCATAACATTCCGCAGGGCATTCAGCTTACAGCACAGCAACAGGGCTATATCGTCAGCGTGATCCATCACTGGCTGGTTCTGCAAATGAACCCCTAAATTTGACGAGTGATGATCCTGTTGTATATGTGTTATAGATGCATGCTAATGTATCTTGTATATGCTGATGACCGTAAATACTTGCCATAAGTAATTATATGGATTGATATTTAATGCGTTCTGCGATCTCTGCCATAAAGCTTTTCCAACCAGAAAATCCGCTGCGAAATGCGGCGAGCATCTTTATTCTCACCACGCTGTTTTATTTTGTGGGGGCGGAATTGCGCTTGGTGGAAGCGTTATCCCTTTTCTGGCCACTGAATGGTGTAATGGCAGGGGTATTTGCTCGACATACGTATCTGAATCGCCCTCATTACTACGCTGTATCGTATGTCGCGATGCTGCTGTACGACGCGGTCACCACCAACTGGGGAATCGCCTCCCTGGTGATTAACCTGTCGAATATGGTCTTTATCGTCACCGTTGCGTTGTTGGTGTTGCGTGACAAGCGGCTGATGAAGAAAACCCCCGATCCTCTTAACGCCCTGCGATTGTTCAATTACTGCCTGGTTGCAGCATTGCTGTGCGCATTACTTGGCGCTGTTGGCTCGGTGGGTATTGATAGCCAAACCTTCTGGCCGCTGTTCGCGGACTGGTTTAGCGAGCAGTTTTCAACTGGGGTGCTGATCGTACCTTGTATGCTGACGGTGAAAATGCCCACGCGGCAAATTCGACTGCGGCTGGAGCATCTCCTGCCGGTGCTGGCGCTGATAGTCTCTGTGGTGGCATCGGTCGTGATTGGAGGGGCAGGGAGTCTTGCGTTCCCGCTGCCCGCGCTTATCTGGTGCGCGGTACGCTATTCCCTGCCAGCGACCTGCTTGCTGACGTTTGTTACGGGGGCGGTGGAGATCGTCCTGGTCGCCAATTCCATTATCAATATCGCTGTTGCTGCGCCGCTGTCGACGCCCATGATGTTCTCCGCACGTCTGGGTATTGCCACGATGGCAATATGCCCAGTCATGGTGTCTGCCAGCGTGGCGGCGATCAATTCATTGATTCAACAGGTCTCACTGCGCGCCGATTATGATTTCCTGACGCACGTGTACTCGCGCTCCGGGCTGTATGAAGCCCTGAAACAGGAAGAGACACACCGCCATTCGCGCTTCCTGACCGTGATGTTACTGGATATCGATTATTTCAAGAGCATCAACGATAACTATGGCCACGAATGTGGCGATCGGGTGCTGGCTGCGTTTGCCCATCAGGTGCAGAAGGTGGTGGGAGAGGATGGGCTGGTAGCGCGCATGGGAGGCGAAGAGTTCGCGGTTGTGGTGAACACCGGGGATGCGCAGCACGGATTTGAGCTGGCTGAACGTATCAGGATGACGATCGCCAATCACCCGTTCAGCTGGCGGCAGCAAACGCTGTTTTTAACGGTGAGTATTGGTATCGGAAGCGGGAAGTCTGAATCCTGGCAACTGACAGAAGTGTTTAACAAGTTAATGGCTGAAGCGGATGATTACCTTTATCGTTCGAAAAAAGCTGGGCGAAACCGTACCAGCGCCCGTTTGCCTGGGGAGGCGATTGTCGCTGCGCCCGAGAGTGAAACGTAACGGGTGTAAACGTAACCACTTCAGGCATGACGCGGCGCGTGTGTTAACAATTAACTAATAAATTGCTTGCTACACTTTTTTAAGCTCAATAAGATACCGGAAGAAACATATCGGAAAAATCGCAGCATGAATGGAACTGACAAACTTAGTAAATCCCCTCACTTACCAGGAAGTCGGTTTGTCAAACGTATGTATCTGATGCGCATTCTCGGTACGCTTCTCTGTTTTATTCCCATCCTCACCGTACTGATTGAACAACACCGTTCAGGCTGGCTGATGTTTTTGCTGGCGATAAACGCATTTGCCTGGCCGACGCTGGCCTGGTACCGCTCACGGCGATCGGAGCTTCCGCTGGAAACAGAACATCAAAACCTGGTGTTGGACGCGGGGGCGGGCGGTTTTTGGATCGCCATAATGGCGGTTAACCCACTGCCGTCGGTCGTTATCGCCACCCTATTACTTGCCGACAGGCTAGCGGCCGGCGGCTTTACGCTGCTGAAGAAAGCGGCAGCGGTAATGCTGGGTGTTTTTCTTGCGACCTGGCTGACGCAGGGAATGGCGGTGAATATCGTTGTCTCGCAGAACACCATGTTCGCGACGTTGCCGCTCATTGCCATTTACGTTATTGCCCTGAGCGTGTTAACGGACGGTATTGCGCTGCGTTTACGGGTTAAGAGCCGCGAGCTGGAGCGGATCGCCATGATGGATCCTCTGTTGGATATCGCCAACCGTCGTTTGTTGGAAAAGCGCATTGACCATGAGCTGAAGAAACTTCGGCAGACGTGCCGCGAATCAGCCCTGATGTTTATTGATATCGATAACTTCAAAGATGTTAACGATCGGTTCGGCCATAAAGTCGGGGACACGATGCTGGCAACGGTGTCGCAGATTTTGCACCTGGCGACACGTCCGACGGATACCCCCGCGCGCCTGGGCGGCGATGAGTTTGTTATTTTGCTCCCCAATACCACCCTCGAAGAGGCGCATATCGTGGCAACGCGCATTATGGATGCGACTGCGGTGATGAAAGATGTGGCCCAGGAGGCCATGCATTGTACACTCAGTATTGGCATTGCTTGTGCGACCCGCGAGATGGGTAGCGTAACTGATTGGCTACAGGCAGCGGATAACGCACTGTATCGCGCCAAGAGGGATGGCAAGAATAGAATATTCGCACACTGACAATGTCTCTGTTTAGACTACGCTTTTAAGAAAGCAATGCGTCAGGAGACGTTATGAAAGCACCTGAAATTCCGGCAAACGAACCGGATCGTTTACATTCTTTGCGCGAGTCCGGCCTGCTTGAACTCGACGGTTCCCCTTCGTTTGACCGCTTAACGCGCCTGGCAAAACGGTTCTTTCAGGTTCCGCTGGCGATGGTCAATCTTGTTGATGAAAATACGATCTATGCGAAATCCACCCAGGGCGATGCGTCAGAGTCCTATCCGCGTCCTATTTCTTTTTGCGGTCACACCATTTTGAGCGAATCAACGTTGGTGGTCGACGATACGCATCAGGATCTGCGTTTTGTTGATAACCCTCTGGTGACCGGGAACCCAGGTATTCGATTCTACGCCGGAATTCCACTCCGGCTACGTGACGGTGCCAGCGTCGGCTCACTGTGTCTGATTGATTATTCGCCACGAGAATTTACTGAAGCGGACCTTTCCGTATTGAGCGATCTTGGTGCGCTGGTGGAAGACGAGTTTGCTGCGGTCAGTGCAGCCACGACCGATGAACTGACGGGGCTGTTTAACCGCCGCGGTTTCAACCAGTTTGCCCAGTTTGCGCTCTCGGTCGCCAGACGCCGCGCTGAGCCGGTCACCCTCGGGTGGATCGATCTTGATCGTTTTAAAGAGATTAACGATCGCTACGGGCATGAAGAGGGCGATAAGGCCTTAAAAGCCATGGCCGGGCTGATGCGTACCGCTTTCCGCGAAGCGGATCTGCTGGTGCGATTTGGCGGTGATGAATTCGCCGTCCTGTTTGCGGATACTGACGAACAGGGGGCCTGGGTTGCCATGCAATACCTGACTGAACAGGTCGACGAGTTTAACGCCCAGAAGCAACACCCGTGGTCGTTACGCTTCTCATGGGGAGTGAGTGAATTCGATCATCACGGCAACGACCTGCAGCAGTGGTTGAAGGATGCGGATGAAAAGATGTACATCATGAAACAGAAGCGCCACCTGGCAAGGTGACATAACAAAAGCCTATGTTAGCGGCGATTGCGTAACGAAGTTGTTAAATGCAAAGTGAGGTATTCAACCTAAGGATTAAGAATGAATACCTCACTGCACATCAAGACCCTCTCGCGGGACGAGATCCTGTCCCACATTGATTCCCTCGCGTCCATCCTCGAAAACTGCGTCAACGGCGGAGCATCCGTCAGCTTTATGTTGCCCTTCGGTCAGGAAAAGGCCCGCACATATTGGCGCGATATCGCTCAACGCGTGGCGCGAAATGAGCGTGTGGTGCTGGGGTGTATTGACCCGCAGGAGGGAGCAATTGGCACGGTACAGCTGATTATCGACCAGCCAGAAAACCAGCCACACCGTGGCGATGTGGCAAAACTGCTGGTACATGAAAAAGCGCGACGCAAAGGAGCGGCGAGGGCGCTGATGGACGCGCTGGAAATTCAGGCCAAAGCCAAAGGCATCTCGGTGCTGGTTCTGGATACCGCAACCGGCAGCGGTGCGGAGAATTTCTACCAGCGTGCGGGTTGGCAAAAGGTTGGGGAGATCCCCCGCTATGCGCTGATGCCGGACGGTGAGATGACGGCAACGTCTGTGTTCTATAAGTTCTTGTGATTATTTTTCACAATTGCGTCATGAATTGATCGAAACAGGGGTCTTGGTCGTAAAGTTTTGGTAAGTTATCACACCAATATCATCAGGTTGTATGACTAATCATAAAAGGACCCCATTGTGAACACACTCAACCGTCGTGATTTCCCCGGTGCTCTCTACCCTGAACGTATCATTCAGTTTGGGGAAGGGAATTTCCTTCGTGCATTTGTCGACTGGCAAATTGACCTGTTAAACGAGCACACCGATCTGAACGCCGGTGTCGTGATTGTGCGCCCCATTAAAAGTGATTTTCCACCTTCTCTGAGTACCCAGGATGGCCTGTACACCACAATCATCCGTGGTCTGAATGAGCAAGGCGAAGCGGTTAGCGATGCGCGTCTTATCCGCTCTGTTAACCGTGAAATCAGCGTCTACAGCCAGTATGATGAGTTTCTGAAGCTGGCCCATAACCCGAAGATACGTTTTGTTTTCTCTAACACTACGGAAGCTGGCATCAGCTATCACGCTGAAGACGCGTTCGACGATGCGCCTGCGGTGAGTTACCCGGCGAAACTGACGCGACTTCTGTATGAGCGCTTCAGCCATTTCAATGGGGCAGCTGATAAAGGTTGGATCATCATTCCCTGCGAGCTGATAGATTACAATGGCGATGCGCTGCGTGAACTGGTTCTGCGATATGCGCAAGAGTGGGCGCTGCCTGCAGCATTCACCCAGTGGCTGAACGATGCCAACAGCTTCTGCTCGACGCTGGTTGACCGTATCGTGACTGGCTATCCGCGCGATGAAGTGGCTGTACTGGAAACCGAACTGGGTTATCACGATGGCTTCCTTGATACTGCAGAACATTTCTACCTGTTTGTTATCCAGGGTCCAAAATCCCTCGCCAGCGAGCTGCGTCTGGATAAATTCCCGCTCAACGTACTGATTGTCGATGACATTAAGCCGTACAAAGAACGTAAGGTGGCTATTCTCAACGGTGCTCACACGGCGCTTGTACCGGTGGCATTCCAGGCCGGTCTGGATACGGTGGGCGAAGCGATGAACGATGCCGACGTATGCGCGTTCGTTGAGAAAGCGATCTACCAGGAAATCATTCCTGTGTTGGATCTGCCGCGTGGCGAGCTGGAGTCTTTCGCCAGCGCCGTAACAGGGCGTTTTCGTAACCCCTATATTAAGCACCAGCTGCTGTCCATTGCGCTAAACGGGATGACCAAATACCGGACCCGCATTTTGCCGCAGCTGCTGGCAGGGCAGAAGGCCACCGGAAAACTGTCGGCACGTCTGACCTTTGCGCTGGCTGCGCTAATCGCGTTTTATCGGGGGGAGCGTGAAGGTGAACGCTATCCGGTGCAGGATGACGCCCACTGGCTTGAACGGTATCAACAGCTCTGGACGCAACACCACGATAAGCAAATCACTACCCGCGAACTGGTGACGTCCGTGCTCAGCGTGAGCGAGCATTGGGAACAAGACTTGACGCAGGTTAGCGGATTGGTAGAACAGGTTACGTTGGATCTTGATGCTATTCTGCATCAGGGAATGCGCGCGGCCGTTAAATCACTCTGCTAATGCTTGATGCCCGGCTTCGGTCGGGTTTTTAATATCGGCATATTAGTTACAACATACTATTTGTAGCTTTTTTTAAAAACACATCATCCAGCACCGTGCGCGTAACGCTTAGCAAGACAGAAAATTCAATGTTCCATTAACATGCTTGCAACCGTGAGAGGGATCACGTTTAATAGCCACGCTCTTTACTTTTTTGAAGCTGACTATGATTGTTCGTCCCCAACAGCACTGGCTACAACTGATTTTCGTCTGGCACGGTTCGGTACTTCCCAAGATTTATACCCGCTTGCTGCTTAACTTCCTGCTTTCTATCGCCGTTATTCTGATGCTGCCGTGGTATACCTCGCTTGGCATCAAATTCACCGTCGCTCCGTTTAGTATTCTCGGCGTGGCCATCGCGATATTTCTGGGTTTTCGAAACAATGCCTGTTACTCGCGCTATGTAGAAGCTCGCCAGCTGTGGGGGCAACTGATGATAGCCTCACGCTCGCTGTTTCGCGAGGTAAAAAACACCTTACCCGACGATAAGCACCTGGGGGAGTTTGTCCGCCTGCAGATTGCTTTTGCAAACTGCCTTCGTATGACTCTGCGGAGGGAAACGAACGCCGAACAGCTGTCACGATTTCTTGCTGCGGATGATCTGAGCAAAGTGATGAGTTCAAATTCACCGGCAAACAGAATATTGCTGATGATGGGTGAGTGGCTAGCCGTGAGGCGTCGTAATGGACAACTCTCCGACATTCTGTTCCACAGCCTCAACAACCGCCTGAACGATATGTCGATCGTCCTGTCCGGCTGCGAACGTATTGCCACCACGCCCGTGCCGTTTGCCTACACGCTGATTTTGCACCGCACGGTTTATCTTTTCTGCATCATGCTGCCGTTTGCACTGGTTGTTGACCTGCATTACATGACGCCGTTCGTCTCTGCGCTGATTTCGTACACCTTTATCTCGCTGGATACGTTGGCTGAAGAGCTGGAAGATCCTTTTGGCACAGAGGATAACGACCTGCCTCTGGACGCCATCTGCAACATGATCGAACGCGACCTGTTGCAGATGAACGATGAAAGTGAGATCCCCGAAAGACGGATGCCGGACAAACATTATCAGCTGACGTGACGGCTATTCCACTCGTCGCGGGTGATCTCCCACAGCTCCGAGTCCAGCAAGCCGCTGACATATTCCTTCTTATCCGTTCTGATTAATCGCATGCCGCTACTGGCTGAAATACGCTGGGAGCGGCTGTTAGCGGCCGCTTTTGGGGCGCGTAGTACCGGTTTGTTTAGCGTATTAAACCAATAGTCCGTTGCCGCAATGCTGGCTTCACGCATATACCCCTGACCCTGAAATTCAGGTGCTAGCCAAAACCCGCGGTTGTTATCTTCTACGTCATACAAGCAAATAAGCCCCATCAGTTCATCAGGGGTTTCACGACGCCGTAGGGTCCAGAACCAGGCGATACCTTTTGCGGTATCCGGTAGCGCAACGTTGTTCACGTAATTTTCTGCGCCATTTTCAGGGTATGGCCAGGGTACCGAAGACACCATATAGCGAACAATTTCCCAGCGCGGATACAGTTTTTGAATCTGCGTTGCATCTTCAGTCGCCAGCGGTTTGAGCACCAGTCGTTCTGTCGTTAGCGTCGGTATCGTCATTCTGGATCTCCTTAATTAGGCGTTATGCTTTTGTTTGCCTTCTGATATTTTCATCTTTACCACACTCTTTTCGCGCACGCTGTAATTCCTTCACGCCTAAAACAAGCAGGGGTTTACCACGCTGGGTGAAAATCTCTGGTTTTCCCAGCTGGCCGAGGCAGAATTACGGTGTTTTGACATGGCTATCGATTTGTAAAGTGAGGAACAGATGACGGTAACGGTGAGAGCTTTACGCGTAGAAGACTATTTGCAGTGGCGTCCACTCTGGGATGGATATACCCATTTCTATGAGTGCGAACTTGATGAGTCAGTAACTGCATCAACATGGGAAAGGGCGCTGGCACCCGATTCCCCGATGTTTTGCCGGGTTGCGGAACTGCGCGGCAAAGTCGTAGGTTTTGCTCTGTGCGTGCTGCACGAAGGGACATGGTCGACAAATCCACACTGCTACCTGGAGGATCTCTTTGTCGACGCCGCCGAGCGTGGCGCGGGTATCGGTCAATCTCTCATTGATGCCCTGATAGCGGAAGGCAAACGTGAAGGATGGGCAAAGCTTTACTGGGTGACCCGGCAACACAATCCTGCCCGCAAGCTTTATGACAAATTTGGCGAGGCCGATGATTACGTTCGTTATCGCATCACGCTTTGATGGGGAATTGCCTGTGTTTGTATCACAGTGTATCTGTCTGCAGGATACATACACAGGCTTGCAATAAAGGCGCTTTCGCACATATCCGCTATACAAAGAAATGGTGTTATATCCCCGTGATTTGAACAATTGAACCTAATCGGAGATAACACCATGTTGAGCAAACTCGCTTATTCCGCCCTGGCTTTAACCGTTTCTCTTGGCACCGTCATGTCCTGTCAGGCAGAGGTGACGGGCACTGACTATGCCGCAGCATTTAATCAACCGCAGCAAATCAACGCCGGCGATCTGAACATTGGCTATGTTGATATCGGCCCGAAAAATGGTCAGCCGGTGATTTTGCTGCACGGCTGGCCGTATGATATTCACAGCTATGCAGAAGTGGCGCCGGCACTTGCGGCGAAAGGTTATCGGGTTATTGTGCCTTCGCTGCGTGGCTATGGCACGACGCGCTTCCTTTCAGCGAAAACCCCGCGAAACGGCCAACCCTCCGCACTGGCGAAAGACATTGTGAACCTGATGGATGCCCTAAACATCAAACAGGCTGATTTTGCCGGCTACGACTGGGGCGCACGCACAGCGGATATCGTCGCAGCCCTGTGGCCAGAGCGCGTTAAATCGCTGGTATCGGTTAGCGGATATCTGATCGGCAGCCAGGATGTGGGCAAACAACCGCTGCCGCCAAAAGCGGAATTACAGTGGTGGTATCAGTTCTATTTTGCGACGCCTCGCGGTGCGGCAGGCTATGCAAAAAACACCCATGACTTCGCCCGTTTGATCTGGTCACAGGCATCGCCCGACTGGAAATTCTCCGATGCAACCTTTAACGCCAGCGCCAAATCTCTCGATAACCCGGATCACGTTGCGGTGACCCTCAGCAATTACCGCTGGCGTTTAGGTCTGGAAAAAGGGGAGCGCAAATACGACCGTTACGAACAAAAGCTGGCGGCACTGCCGAATATCACCGTCCCAACCATCACGATTGAAGGAGGTAACAACGGTGCGCCGCATCCTGCGCCACAGGCGTATGCAGGGAAATTTACCGGCAAATACGAACACCGCACCTTTGGTGCCACCGTAGGACATAACCCACCGCAGGAAGCGCCTCAGGATTTCGTCAAAGCCGTTGTTGACGCGGATAAACTCTGAAATGTGCTATTTTCAATACGTTACCCCTCATTCAGGAGATTTCGGTGGAGCATATTGATCATATCCTTGTCGTCGATGACGACAGGGATATCCGTGAACTGGTTGTCGACTATCTCATCAAATCCGGCTATCACGCGTCTGGCGCTGCGAACGGTAAAGAGATGCGCGCCATGCTCGATAAACAGCATGTCGATCTTGTGGTGCTGGACGTGATGATGCCAGGAGACGACGGCTTAACGCTGTGTCGACAGCTACGCAGCGGTAAACATAAAGATCTGCCGATCCTGATGTTAACGGCCCGTAACGAAGAGACGGACCGGATTCTGGGGCTGGAAATGGGCGCAGACGATTACGTCGTGAAACCCTTTGTCGCCCGCGAATTACTGGCACGCATTAAAGCTATTTTACGCCGTTTTCGCACCATGCCCCCGAATCTGCAAGTGACAGAGGCGGGGAGGCTGGTCATGTTTGGCGACTGGCAACTGGATACCGTGGCACGCCATTTGATCGATAATGAAGGGATGATTGTCGCACTCAGCGGTGCAGAATATCGTTTGTTACGCGTATTCGTCGATCATCCACAGCGTGTACTGACCCGGGATCAGCTCCTCAACCTCACGCAGGGGCGCGATGCCGAGCTTTTTGAGCGCTCAATCGATCTGCTGGTGAGCCGCGTGCGCCAACGTCTGAATGAAGATGCCCGCACGCCGGCTTACATTAAGACCGTACGCAGCGAAGGGTATGTCTTCACGATGCCGGTGACCATAAAAGAGGCCAATGAATGACGCTCTGGCCTCGCTCGCTGCTGGCCCGACTGTTGATCATCGTGCTTCTTGGGCTGATCCTGGCGAATGCGCTTAGCCTGACGCTGGTCATGGTCGAGCGCATGCACAGTGCACGAACGGTGATGCTCGGTAACCTGGAAGACGACGTGGCGACGAGCGTCGCCATTCTCGACAGACTGCCGGAAAATGAACGCGCGGCATGGCTTGAACGGCTTAACCGGGGCAATTATCGCTACATTCTTGGGCCAGGAGAACCCGGTGACCCGCCGAGAGACAAGCGTTCGCAGGATGCCATCCGCACCCTGAAACAGACGCTTTCACCACGCTACGTTCTTCACTTTACCGCCGTCCCCGGGCCGTTTTCCCATATCCAGGCGCACCTCACGTTAAGTGATGGTGCGCCGCTGACCATCGACCTTATCCCCCGAATGCCCCCGGTTGCCAGCTGGCTGCCCGTGGTGTTTGTTCTTCAGCTTCTGCTCGTCGCGCTCTGTTCGTGGGTCGCCGTGCGCCAGGTAGTTAAACCGTTCTCGCAGTTTACCCGCGCGGTAGATGCCCTCGATCCCGCCGCAAATACGCCCATGACGGAACAGGGGCCGGTTGAAGTACAACGTGCAGCGCATGCCTTCAACGCTATGCAGTCACGTATTCAATCTTATCTTCGCGAGCGTGCTCAAATCCTGGCGTCCATTTCTCACGATCTCCAGACGCCGATTACACGCATGAAGCTTCGGGTCGAAATGGCCGATCGGCCTGAACTCCGGGACAAACTGCTAAACGACCTGGATAACATGTCGCGGCTGGTTCGGGAGGGGATTGCCTATGCCCGGTCATCAGAAACGCTGGAAGAGACGTCATTAAAAATGGAGCTGAACGCTTGGGTAAACAGCATTGCCAGCGATTATCAGGATATTGGTAAAAACGTGCAGTTTCAGGCAGGTGAAGCGCGATTACCGATTGTCACACGGCCACAGGCGCTTCGTCGGGTGATGACCAATTTGCTGGATAATGCGCTGAAATTCGGTGATTATGCCCAAATCACCCTTGATGATTCTGATATCACCCTAGTGACCATACATATTATGGATGGCGGGCCGGGAATACCGGATGCCGAACTTGATGCAGTGCTTCAACCGTTTTATCGGGTTGAAACGTCGCGCAACCGCGATACCGGTGGAACCGGATTAGGGCTGGCGATTGCCGCGCAATTGACCGCGCAACTGGACGGCAAATTACGTCTGAAGAACCGTGCCGAAGGCGGGCTGGACGTTTCGATAACGCTGCCACGCCGTTAATTGTACGGTTTTGTATCGGGTGAAGCCCCCGATACGATGGCAGACAAAATCGCCTGTTTTGCACACACCCTGAACATATCAACACGTTCAAATGGCCTCACTGCAGTTTCGCAGCGGATCTGTCATGTGAGGTTATTATGTTTCTTATTATCGCTTTTTTAGGCGGGATGGTAAGCCTGCTCAGCCCATGCACACTCCCGGTAATTCCACTGCTGTTTGCGGGATTTCAGGGCCAACGCCGGCACATCCTGGCACTGCTGGCGGGCATGATCGCCATGTTTACCCTGGTGGCAATGGTTGTCACGGCGGCCAGCGAGTGGATCGCGAATGCGACGATAGTAGGGCGTTGGCTCGCGCTTATTATTCTGGCGTTCGCCGCACTGGCATTGATTTCCCCGTCATTTGCCCAACGCATTTCCGGTCCGGCAGTGCGCGTGGGGAACGTACTGAACACCCGAAGTGGAAATGCCCGCGGCAGGGTATCCGCATTTCTGGCAGGCCTGGCGGTCGGGTTACTTTGGTCTCCGTGCGCTGGCCCCATTCTGGGGGCTATTTTCAGCATAAATATTGCCGGGCATTCAGCCATCAATACCGGTGCGCTTTTAGCCGCCTATGGCAGTGGATGCGCGCTGATGCTGGGAATGCTGATTGCCGGAGGTCGAAAACTGTTGGCACCGTTGAGAGCCAGATCGGCACTGATGGCGCGGCTGCGTCAGGGTGCTGGCGTGCTGATGTTAGCAACCGTGGTATTGAATGCCACCGGGATGACGTCATTATTGAAAGGCGTAAATGGCGTCTCTGACCGACTGGAAACAGCCTTGCTTAATGTGGCAAAACCGACAGCAGCGCCTGTGAAGTTACAGCCTGTTGTGATGTCCAACCCCAGCAGCCAGTTACCATCATTAGGTGGCGGTACGGGGTGGATAAATGGTGACCCTGTCACGTCTGAATCTTTACGTGGCAAGGTGGTTCTGATCGATTTCTGGACGTGGGGCTGCATTAACTGCCAGCACACGCTCCCCTATGTTCGCGACTGGGCGAATAAATACCAGTCACAGGGCCTGGTGGTGATCGGTGTTCACACGCCAGAATACCCATGGGAAAAGCCCCTCACGTCGGTAAAAAATGCAGTAAATAAGTGGCAACTCCCTTATCGGGTCGTCGCGGATAATAACTATCAAATCTGGAATGCTTTTGGTAACCAGTACTGGCCAGCGCATTATTACTTCGATGCGAAGGGGCAATTGCGCTATACCTCATTTGGAGAAGGCAATTACGATCAACAGGAAAGGGTTATTCAACAATTACTTAAGGAAGCCCGTTCATAATTTCGCAGCCCGTCGCCTTAATATCTTTTTTTAAGGCGACATGCTTTCACAATATGTGCCTTTTAAAAACTGGCTTTATTTCATTCAATCTTAACGATTCGTGCGCTAATGATTTAAATGTTTTACATGTTTTTACATCGATGGTAACTATATTGCCCTGCAACCTTCTTTGGGTTGTAACAATAATAAGTGGCATATGACAGGGTTTATAAAATGAAAATTAATCAACTGAGCATGTTGGTCGCCGCCGCATTGCTCTCATCAACCGCGCACGCAGCTGAGATTTATAATAAAGACGGAAATAAACTGGATCTTTATGGCCTGGTTTCTGCCGAACATTATTTTTCTGATAATGACAGCAGCGACTGGAACGGCGATCAGACTTATATGCGTCTTGGATTTCGTGGCGAAACGCAAATTAACGATCGGGTGACCGGCTATGGCCAGTGGCAGATGCACATCAATGCTAACGGCGCGGAATCAGAAAACAACAACCCGCGTACCCGTTATGCGTTTGCCGGTTTGAAAGTCAACGATTATGGCTCTATCGATTACGGCCGCAATAAAGGCGTGCTGTATGACTCCCTCGGCTACACCGATATGCAGCCTGAATTCGATGGTATGACCTACGGTTCTGACCAGTTCATGTTCAGCCGCGCTAACGGCCTGCTGACCTACCGCAATACCGACTTCTTCGGCGCGGTGGAGGGTCTGGATTTTGCGCTGCAATATCAGGGTAAAAATGACGGTGGCGGTGAACCTGGCGTACGTGATGTATTGCGTCAGAACGGTGATGGCTTTGGTGCTTCTGTGACCTACGATATTGGCGCGGGCTTCAGTATTGCAGGTTCATTAATGAGCGCTGACCGTTCTAATGAACAAAACAACACCAGCGGAATTATGGGGCAGGGTAAACGCGCAGAAGCCTATTCTGGCGCAATTAAATATGACGCCAATAATATTTATCTGGCGGCCATGTTTACCCAGGCGTATAACGCATCACGCTTTGGCTCTCATTCCAGCGATAGCGCCTACGGCTATGCCAATAAATCGCAAATCATGGAATTCTATGCGGGTTACCAATTTGATTTCGGTCTGCAACCGTTCGTTGCCTATGACGTCCTGAAAGGGAAAAACCTGGGTAAAGCAGCCACAGGAAATACCTATGGCGATGAAGATCTGATCAAATACGTCGACTTCGGTGCAACCTATAACTTCAACAAAAACATCAATGTGTTTGTTGATTATATGGTTAACCTCGTCGATGAAGATAAATTCACCCGTGAAGCCGGGATTAACACCGACGATGTTGTCGCTGTAGGCGTCGTTTATCAGTTCTGATCTATGCCTCAGGGCTGACGTTTAGCGACGATAAACAGCCGTGGAAATGCCAGCAGTATCTGCCCGTTTTCCTGGAGCGGATACTGCTCTTCCAGCAGTTCGTGATACCGTTTCAAATACCCTTTTTGCTCACTCTCACTCAACTCCTGCAGCCATGGACGCAATCCGGTGGCGCTAACCCAGTCAATAATAGCCTGGTGTGAACTCATTTTGTGGTAATACGTTGTCCGCCAGATATCCACCTCACAGCCCGCTTCCGTCAGAATATCGTAATAGGCATGTACGCCAGGCAGAGGCTCACGGCCGCGATTGGGATACCCTTGCTCGTAGGCTACTTCACGCATGGAGACATGTGTGGGCTCAAGCCAGTTATCAGGCATCTGGATCGCCAGTACGCCATTTAAACGAAGCAGAGAGACAAGATGAGGCAGAAGATCGTAATGGTCCGGGACCCACTGCAGCGAAGCGTTAGCGTAAATCAGGTTCAGCGGTTGAACCTGTCTGAACTGGCGAATGTCGGCTTCGACAAAGTGGCAGTCTGGCAGCGCACTGCGTGCTTCTTCCAGCATCGCCGGTGAGTTATCCACGCCGGTGATGTGCGCAGCGGGCCAGCGGTGTTTTAACAGCGCCGTGCTGTTGCCTGGACCGCAGCCTAAATCAACGATGGATGCTGGCTCATCGAGTGATATCCTGGCCAGAAGTTCAGCGGCAGGGCGTGTGCGTTCGGCACCGTATTGCAGATAAAGCGAAGGGTTCCAGTCAGCCATTTTGCATCTCCGTTTCATTGTTTAGCAAGAATAGCACAGGCAAATACCTGCGCTACGCAGGTATCTGAATCCGCACAGGTTACAAAATGCCCTTCAGGGCGACATGATAGAGCAGCATGATGGTTTTTCCGTCGACGATTCTGCCCGTTTCAATCCCCCGTAATGCCTCTTCCAGCGTCATTTCCAGCACATCAATATCTTCACCTTCTGATTTGATCCCACCGCCTGCGCCGGTTTGGTCCTGCGGATGGTACTCTGCGAGATAAAAATAGAGCTTTTCGGTGACGGAACCTGGGCTCATATAGGCTTCAAAAATCTTCTGAACGCTGGAGACACGAAAACCGGTTTCTTCTTCTGCTTCCGCTTTAATGCGATTTTCCGGGTCCATGTTATCCAGTAGCCCGGCGGCCGCTTCAATGAGGTCATCTTCATGCCCGTTAATAAACACCGGGAAGCGGAACTGTCGGGTTAGGATCACCGTTTTTTTTCCGCGGTTATAGAGCAAGATGGTTGCGCCATTCCCACGGTCATACACTTCGCGGCTTTGTCTTTGCCACTCGCCATCGCGTCGCTGATGGTCAAAAGTGTATTTCTTGAGGATGTACCAGTTATCCGACAGGGTTTCATTCGCGATAATGCGTATATCTGCGCGTTTTGATTGCACGTTTACTCCTCCTTACGTAGAGTATTTATCATAAACAGCATTATCGTGCACGTTCAAGATAAAACATGCAACATCAGGAATACATGATGCTCACCAGTCAACGAAAGCAATTGATTCTCGAAAAGCTTGAGGCCGAAGGCCAGGTACAGTCAAAAGCGCTCAGCGTTCTGTTTTCGGTATCGGAGGATACTATCCGCCGCGACCTGCGAGAGCTGGCGGCAGAAGGGCGCTTGCAGCGTGTTCACGGCGGCGCTCTGCCTTCATCGTCCGCCACGGTACCTTTCGCTGAACGCAAATCTGTGAAAATGGATGCCAAAAAAAATGTGGCCAGAAAAGGCGCGCAGCTGATTTCCGCAGGGCAAGTGGTGATCGTTGACGGCGGGACGACCACTGCAGAGCTACTCACGTTTTTACCCGCTAATTTGCACATTACCGTCGTCACCCACAGCCCGAGTATCGCTCTGGGTCTGGTTGAACATCCTGCGATTGAGGTGATCTTGATCGGTGGACGTTTATACAAACACTCTATTGTTACCGTAGGTGCGGCCGCCATTGAGGGTATCGATAATATTCATGCAGACCTGTTTTTTATGGGTGTGACGGGTATTCATCCTGAAGCTGGGCTCACCACCGGCGATTTTGAAGAAGCCAGCATTAAACGTGCATTTTCAGGCAGAGCCGCAGAGACCATCGTTTTGGCCTCACCAGAAAAAATCAATACGGCATCGTCATTCGTGATCGGCGATCTTTCATTAGCGAGTACCCTTGTTGTGGAAAACAATACCGATCCCGCCTGGATAAATGCGGTAGAGGAAAAAGGGGTCTCCGTGGTGCTGACGTCAGAATAAAATTGACTAGTCTTAAGCAGATACCACCAAGGTTCATGCTTAAGGAAAGCGCCATGCTTCAAAAGAGTTGCGCCGCGATGCTGATCTGTTTCGCGATAGCCGGTTGCTCATCGCAGGACGACGTATCCCGTCAAGAAAAGAAATTTCAGCGAGTTGACCGTATCGCTCATAGCTGTTCTGAAGAAGTAAAAGATAAAACCATTGCGTTGACGGCAAAAGGGCGGTCAACGCAAAGCCGCTGGACAACGGTTAACTACGTGCTCCCGGTAGAAGATGGCTTTACAACGCCGCGGGTCCGCAGCGTTGAATACCGGACATCCTCCGTTTTAGATAACGGTGCACCGGGCCGAGCATGGAAAGCCTGCATGCATAGTAAAGATGCGCTAGTTCCCGAATTAGTCTTTTTCCCTATCACTTAGCTCACCCTCATAACCGTATTATTGCCACGCCACAGAGAAAATGAACCCAATAGGGATAAGAACCTGCCGACGCAATGCCGGCAGGTGAACCATAGCGTTAGACCTGGGGGATACTCTCTAAGGTTGTATACACCTTCAGCCCTAGGTTTCGCGCAACCTCAATATCCATATCAGCACCTTTGGATGCACCGGCGATGCGGTATATAGCATCACATTTCGTAATAAGTCGGTGCGCAACAGGGTACAACATCGTTTCACCGATCTCGTCATCAACGGATTTCGACCCGGCAGCTTTTGCCAGCGGCAGTGCAAGCCATTCACCAATCACCGGGATGTGTCCGCGCTGATACACAGCAAGCGCCGCTTTTTCTAAGATTGCCAGATTAGCATCAATACGTTCTTGTTTGCCGTCGGTTCCGCTGCGATAGGGGCCAGCAATAAGGATCAACTGTTGCGTCATAAAACCTCGATAACTGTCATGTAGGGCAAAGTGTGAAGAATCGTGATCAAACTCATCGCCAGGGTGCACGATACTGCACGATTAAGAGTGGTCGTTCTCATTAAAGCGACCACCCTTATGGTATCGTGCAATTTCGTGCATGATCAAGCATTTTTAAGTGCCCTGGATATGGGCTAAAATATGCTAAAATGTGTACAGCTCAACGTTCAGGATAAGCAGTCATACTTTCAACACCTTAGCGAGATGTGAGGAAATATGCAGAGTACGAGGAACAAACAGGCTAGCAGAAGGCGTTACTTTTTATGTCTTTGGTGCGGAGGTTTTTCGTTACTCACGTTGAACGGCTATGCCGATGAAATTAACCTGTATTCAATCAATACGGGGTCATACGTATACCATTTAACAAATAACCACGGGCAATACACCGAGAATTTCGAAAACAAATTCATATCCGCTGAGCGAAAATTTTCAGAAGACTCAAAATATAGCTTTGTGCTGGGAACAATGAAGAACAGCTTTGATGACAGATGTATCGCGGCTGGCGTGAGAAGAGATTGGGTAGGGTGGGACAACGGCTGGGTGTTCAAAGGAATATATGGCTACGTCGGCGAATTTTTCTTTGATGCCTTCAAAGATTGCGGCGATCATGGTTCATATCATGATTTCAAAGATGCAACAGGAATAGGGTTTTCTCCCTATATCTACCACGGATTCCAGTATAACTTTACGTCTTACTTTGGGATGGATATCGGCATTATTATCCCATCCGTCTTTGTTATTACGGCACAGTGGAGTTTTAGATGATGTCATTTAATTATCGAACGTTCTTTTGAAGATAAGTATTTTTTCCTCTACCTCACTTATGTTGGCATTTTCATCCATCATCTTAACGAGTTCAGATGAGAATGCCTGAAATTTATCTACCACCTTCCAATCGTTACTGTTAATGATTTCCTGGCTAATCATTCAAAATTAAACCATGAAAGGTGGAGCTGAATGTGTGGCACATTCTGGCTGCAACACAAATCAAGAACTGCTATACTGTATATAATCACAGTAAAGAGGGGCGCATAATGGCTGTTGAAACAAAATTTGTTGTAGTAAGAAAAGGTGAAGAGAAAATGACATTTGCCAGTAAGAAAGAGGCTGACGCTTACGACAAACTGCTCGACATGGCTGAAACATTCACCGATTGGCTGCTGCAAAGCGGCATCCAGATGGATGAAACGCAGGCCGAGGATCTAGGGTTGTATCTCGCAGAGCAGAAAGAGTCTGTGCAGCATATTCTGCGTACCAGCAAGCTCCCAGAACTCAATGCCACAATCGCAGCAGACCAACCAGAGTTAGATGCGGCCGAGAGTAAAAAAATCAAAGTCGTAAAAGCTGCCTGATTGCCAGAACGCGTCATCACAGAATTTATCGCCGCAAGTGGGAAACTGCTCGCGGCTTTTAATCATCCGAAAGTAAAAAACTCCTCTACATCCGTTACTGGTGTCAAGCCCTTCATCGATCTATTCATTCTAAGCAACCCAGACTGACAGTTATCATGAAACAAAATTACCCTGATGCTGCGTGCGCCTATACTTAAGGGGCTCGTTCGATTTTCCTGACAGGCAACATGTTGTTTTGTATTTGTTCATTTTTTGCAATGTATCATCACGTTAAACCCAGCAACTCAACAATCAGGAGTACATTATGGAACAAAATCAATCCCCTCGGTTTTCTCGCCGGACAATACTGAAACAAACATTCGCTGTTTCTGCGCTTTCGGTCACCGGACTGGCTGGCTTATCGGTGCCCTCTATATCCTTTGCTGCATCACTAAGTAAAGAAGAGCGTGACAGCATGACTCCTCAGTCTGTCATTGAACATTTTAAACAGGGAAATCTGCGCTTCCGAGAAAATCGCCCGGCTAAACATGATTATCTGGAACAAAAGCGCAATAGTGTTGCCGGTCAATATCCTGCTGCGGTGATCCTAAGCTGCATTGACTCACGTGCGCCGGCAGAAATTGTTCTTGATACGGGGATCGGCGAAACGTTTAATGCCCGTGTAGCAGGTAATATCAGTAATCGCGATATGCTAGGTAGCATGGAGTTTGCTTGCGCTGTTGCTGGTGCGAAATTGGTGCTGGTTATGGGGCATACCCGCTGTGGTGCGGTTCGGGGTGCTATTGATAATGCTGAATTGGGTAATCTGACTGGGTTACTGGATGAAATTAAACCTGCAATTGATAAAACTGAATACAGCGGAGAACGTAAAGGGAGTAACTACGATTTTGTCGATGCAGTGGCCCGGAAAAATGTGGAGCTAACCATTGAAAATATCCGCAAAAACAGCCCTGTATTAAAAGAACTGGAAGACCAGAAGAAAATTAAAATCGTTGGCAGCATGTATCATCTTGACGGCGGTACGGTTGATTTTTTCGAAGTATGACAACATTGTCCGGATTATAAAACCGCCGGTCTTGCATTACATTAACAGCTCATGAATAGCAGACAAACCGGTGAGACAGTTTTCGGTCTCATCGGATCATAAGACGGTGAGTTTGGTGTTTGGCAGAGCACAAAATATATCCAAAAATATAAATACACGGGTAACTAATTACTGTACTGTGGGTATTCAGTTCAACCGTCCGGAGGGGATATCCCCAACATCCAGTTCAAGTGCCAGGTTTGTTCGAACAAAAAGTTCTATTTCACGTCCTTTGGTTCTGACTTAAGCCAACCTCATGGTGCAATTTGTTCCAACTGTGGAACTCGGCTCACCGCCATTTCTTGCATACCCAAACCCATACGGAGACGGTGGCAAAAATAGGTTATCACGAAGAGAGTCTCCGCAGAGGCTTTCTTCTAAATCACTAATTCCATGAACCTCAATCTTTGAAAGCAGCGATCTCTGTGGTGAGACTGTGGCACGGACATGCCCATTTGGTCAGAGGGGAGTGCGGACGAATTCCTGGACCTTCAGGAGTTAATTTATGCATTCATACGAGGACCGGATCCGGGCCGTCGAACTCTATTACCGGTACGGAAAGAAAGCCTCCGTTGTTGTCATGGCGCTGGGA